>Ga0209573_1000134_pt1 | contig 193407 bp, 170 predicted proteins | sample TNRBio252014_DNA_FD_185870 | JGI IMG/M metagenome (GOLD analysis project Ga0209573, IMG submission 185870) | Wastewater treatment Type I Accumulibacter community from EBPR Bioreactor in Madison, WI, USA - TNR Reactor_6/25/2014_ DNA (SPAdes)... | ecosystem: Engineered > Bioreactor > EBPR >...
ACAGAAGCGAAAGCGTGACAGCCCGGACCCCTGCAGGGGCCCGGGCTGTCACGCTTCACCACCCACTCAGCACAAGTGGCCGACTTTTACGCCGCCACGCTGGCCGGAAATTGCGACGCCATTGACATAGCACCGAGCGTTTCAATCTCCCGGACCTTCGCAATAAGAGCTGGAACCTCGTCAAACGGCATCGCCGCGTGATGCCCTCGCGTGAGCTTCGCGCGCTTGGGCAGGACGTGATCGAGATGGCCGCGCCAACGCGCCGGGTTCTCACCGCTTCGCCAGCCGCGCACCTTGGCGTAGTCCAGCACGCGTTCGATCCGGCCTCGGAGGCGAGAGGCTGTCTCAGGTATCTTCGGCCAAAGCGGCTTGAGCACGGAGAGGACTTCAGGCGTATCGATCTTGTCGATACGGAGCCTCGCAATCGCGGCACTGTGCGTTGTGAGCGTTACGCGCCACTGCTCGACATGCTTCGGGTTCCGGAACTGGGGCGCCATCGTGTCGACGAACATGTCGGCGGCTTCGGCGAAGGTCGGCACCTGCTTCTGCCTCGCCTCGCGTTTGACCGCCTTCTTCTTTTCGAGCGGGTCAGCACCGGCGTTGATCGCCTTGCGCTTCTTGTTCGCCAGCTCCCGCGCGTCTGCCAGCGAGACGTCCGGATAGACGCCGAGCCCCAACTCGGTTCGCTTGCTGCCGCGCCGGAAGATATAGGTCCAGCGCCGCCGCCCGGTCTCGGTAACGAGAAGATAGAGCCCGCCACCGTCGCTATGCAGGCCGGGCTTGGCCGTCTCAACGCCGCGAACAGTCAGCTTGGAGGTTGTCCGCATGCCCTGCCCTACTCAACACGGCCACGCGACCCGAACCGCAGCCCCCCAAATATGCGACCCTAACGCCGACCCTAACCTCAACCCTAACTTCGGCGTCAGCTCAAAACAATCGATATAAATCTGAGATGGAGAAATTTAGACAAATAGCTGTTATCACTAAACAAAATAGGATTTGACATCCGGAGAGCATAAGACCACATTGGTCCCTATTAGATGGCAGAGACCAAGACTCTCTCTCCGCCATTCATTCCTGCAAGGCTGTCGACCCTCGGGCCTGCCTTTCCAGTTGAAGGGCCGATCCGAAGGCTGGTGGCGCACCGCCGAGTTCCCTCGAACCGTCACGGGAAGTTCCGTCACATGCGCGTTCTTGTCACCGGCGGGGCGGGATTCATCGGATCGGCGCTGTGCCGCCATCTCGTCCACTGCGGCGCCGAGGTGCTCAACCTCGACAAGCTGACCTATGCGGGCAACCTTGCCTCGCTGACGGCGATTTCGAACGCGCCCAATTACCGGTTCGCGCGGGTCGACATCTGCGATCCGGGCGTCGTTGCGGAAGCCTTTGCGCGCTTCCGGCCGCAACGGGTCATGCATTTGGCGGCCGAGAGCCATGTCGATCGGTCGATCGTTGGCGCGCGCGATTTCATCGACACCAACATCGTCGGCACCTTCGTGCTGCTGGAGGCGGCGCGGAGCTACTGGTCGGCCCTGCCGGGGAGCGAGCGCGACGATTTCCGTTTCCTGCATGTGTCGACCGATGAGGTCTATGGCTCGCTTGGCGCCGAAGGTCTGTTCGAGGAGACAACGCCCTACGATCCTTCCTCGCCCTATTCGGCCTCCAAGGCGGCGGCCGATCATCTCGTCTCGGCCTGGTGCCGCACCTATGGCTTTCCGGCGGTGATCTCGAACTGCTCCAACAACTACGGACCGTTCCATTTTCCCGAAAAGCTGATCCCGCTCGTCATCCTCAATGGGCTGCACGGCAAGCCGCTGCCGGTCTATGGCCGGGGCGAGAACGTGCGCGACTGGCTTTATGTCGAGGATCATGCCCGCGCGCTGGAATTGATCGTGAACAAGGGTCGCATCGGCGAGAAATACAACGTCGGCGGGCGCAACGAGCGCCGGAACATCGATGTGGTGCACACGATCTGCCGGATTCTCGATCAGCTGCGCCCGGCAGGCGGTCCGCATGAACGGCTGATCACCTACGTCACCGATCGCCCCGGTCACGATCTCCGCTATGCCATCGATGCGACCAAGCTCGAAGGCGAACTCGGCTGGAAGGCCGAGGAAAGCTTCGAGACCGGAATCGACAAGACCGTGCGCTGGTATCTCGATAACGAATGGTGGTGGCGCCCCCTGCGCGACAAGGTCTATGCCGGCGAGCGGCTCGGCCTGCTGCCAGAGGCGCAGGGCTGATGCGCGTTGTGGTCACCGGCCGGCACGGGCAGGTCGCCCGCGCGCTGACCGAGCGTGGTGACGATCCCGGCGTGGCCGTGATCACCTGCGGCCGGCCCGACTGCGATCTTGCCCGGCCCGAGGGGATCGCCGGGGTGCTGGCGGCGCACAGGCCCGATGTGATCGTCAATGCGGCGGCCTATACCGCGGTCGATCAGGCCGAAAGCGCCTATGCCGAAGCGCTGGCGATCAACGGGGCGGGGGCTGGCGCGGTGGCGCAGGTGGCTGCGGCGCTCGGCGTTCCTGTCATCCAGCTTTCAACCGATTACGTGTTCGACGGGACCAAGACCACGCCCTATGTGGAGACGGATGCGGTGCAGCCCGTCAATGCCTATGGCCGCAGCAAGCTGGCGGGCGAGGTGGCGGTAGCCCGTGCGACGGCCAACCATGTCATCCTGCGCACCTCCTGGGTCTATGCGGCGGAGGGCAAGAACTTTCTGAGGACGATGCTGCGCCTTGCCGAAGGCCGCGACAGCGTGAGTGTGGTCAGCGACCAGCACGGAGCGCCGAGCTATGCGCCCGATCTTGCCGATGCAATCCTAAAGGTTGCCCGCAATCTCGTCGAAAGACCGGATGATGCGGGCCTGCGCGGCATCTTTCACATGACGGGCGGCGGGGAGGCGACCTGGGCTGGCTTTGCCGAGGAAATCTTCCGGCGGTCGGTGGCGCGCGGCGGCGCCGGCGCCCGCGTCGTGCCGATCCTTTCGCGCGACTATCCGACGCCGGCGCGGCGTCCGGCCAATTCGCGGCTCGATTGCGCGAAGTTGAAAAGCATTCACGGTGTGGTGATGCCGGACTGGCGCGACGGGCTGGAACGGTGCATGAATCGCCTGCTTCCCGGCTAATCGGTCGGGGCGCGCAGTCCAGCGGCTTTTCCGGGATCTCCGGGCATCAAACAGGCATCAGGCATGAAGGGCATCATCCTTGCCGGCGGCAGTGGCACTCGCCTGCATCCGATCACGCTGGCGGTCTCCAAGCAGCTCGCGCCGATCTATGATAAGCCGATGATCTATTATCCGCTGTCGGTGCTGATGCTGGCCGGCATCCAGGATGTCCTGATCATCTCGACCCCGCATGATCTGCCGATGTTCCGGCGGTTGCTGGGCACGGGCGAGGCGTGGGGCATGCGCTTTGCCTATGCCGAACAGGCGGTGCCAAACGGGCTGGCGCAGGCTTTCGTGATCGGCGAGGACTTCATCGCAGGTGACAGGACGGCGCTGGTGCTGGGCGACAACATCTTCTATGGCGCCGGCTTGTCCGAACTTCTGGCGCAGGCGATGGCGCGCAAGACGGGCGCATCGGTGTTCGCCTATCATGTGCCCGATCCCGAGCGTTACGGCGTCATCGAGTTTGCCGGCGACGGGCGCGCCCTGTCGATTGAGGAAAAGCCGAAGGCGCCGAAATCGCAATGGGCGGTGACAGGCCTCTATTTCTATGATCGCGATGTGGTCGAGATCGCCAGGTCCATCAAGCCCTCGGGCCGTGGCGAATACGAGATCACCGATGTCAACCGCGCCTATCTCGAGCGCGGCGATCTTCATGTGCAGCGCATGGGGCGCGGCTTTGCATGGCTCGACACCGGCACGCCCGATTCGCTCACCGACGCGTCGAACTTCGTGCGCGTCATCGAGGCGCGGCAGGGGTTGCGCATCTGCTGCCCCGAGGAAATCGCCTTCCAGAAGGGGTTCATCGATGCGCGTCAGCTCGGCAGGCTGGCCGAGGCGCTGGGCAAGAGTTCCTACGGCGACTATCTCAAGCGCGTGTTGCAGGAGGCGGGCTGAGATGGGCGCTTACGGCAGGGGCAGACCATGAAATTCGAGCGTCTGGCCATCGACGGGCTGCTGCTGGTCACGCCCGGCCGCATCGGCGACAGCCGCGGCTTCTTCTCGGAAACATTCCGCATGGATCGGTTCGAGGCCGAGGCGGGTCCGGTAAATTTCGTGCAGGACAACCAGTCGTTCTCCGCCGCCAGGGGCACGATCCGCGGTCTGCACTACCAGAAGGCGCCGCATGCGCAGGGCAAGCTGGTGCGGGTCCTCAGCGGTGCCATCCTCGATGTGGCGGTGGACATCCGCAGGGGCTCGGCGACGTTCGGCCGCCATGTGGCGGTGGAACTGTCAGCGGCGAACTGGGCGCAGCTGTGGATCCCGCCGGGCTTTCTGCACGGGTTCTGCACGCTGACTGAGGATGTCGCGGTCTTCTACAAGGTCACCGACTTCTACACTCCGGCCTCAGATGCCGGCGTGCGCTGGAACGATCCCGATCTCGGTATCCGCTGGCCGGTCGCGGAAGCCGAGGCACAGCTTTCCGCCCGCGACCAGGCGGCGCCGCTGCTCCGCGACATCGAGCCGATGTAAAATCGGGTTCTTTCCCCCGCCAAAACCCCGGAAGACCGCCTCGACCCTGCCGAGGTATCGGCGGGGGCCAGTTCCCGTCCCTTCGGCGGAGGTGCGGATGCGGAACGGGTCGTTGATCTACTTGCGCGTCGCCAGATAGACGCCGATCGCGGTCACAACCATGCCGGCGACCTGCATCAGCGTCAGCGTCTCGCCGAACATCAGCCAGGCCTCGATCGCCGCCGTTGGCGGGATCAGGTAGATCAGCGAGGCGACGCGCGAGACGGCGCCGCGGCGGATCATCATCAGCATCAGCGAGATCGCGCCGATCGACAGGACCAGCACCGACCAGGCGAGGCCGTAGAGCGTCTCCAGCGTCAGCGGTATGCGCATCTCCGGTTCGACCAGTATGGCCACCGGCAGCGTGACGATGAAGGCGCCGAGATATTGCACCGCCGTCAGGCTGCGCAGATCGCCCGTTGCCACGAATTTCTTCTGGTAGAAGGTGCCGGCAGTGACCGCCACCATCGCCAGCACGTTGATGGCGATCGGCAGGGCGGCGCCGGACAGGGTCCCAAGCCCGATCCCGGCAAGCCGCGGTCCCAGCACGATGGTGACACCGACCAGGCCAATGGCGACGCCGAGCACATTGATCGGCCGCACCGTTTCGCCAAGCCCGTAGCGGGCGATCACGATGGTCAAGAGCGGCTGCAGCGCGGCGATGAGCGCCGACAGGCCCACCGAGAGCCCGGCGCCGATGGCCCACCAGACGCCCCCGAGATAGATCGCGTGCAGCAGGATGCCCGAGACGATGCCGTGCATCCAGTCGCGGCGGCTCGCCGGCCAGTTTGCCCGGACGACGAAGGCAAAGCCGGCGATCAGGACACCCGCGACGGCATAGCGGAGCGACAGGAACGTCAGCGGGTCGGCGCGGGCGACGACGGCATATTTGGCGACGATCCAGCCGGTGGACCAGATCAGCACGAACAGGGCGGGGGCAATGCGTTCGAGCACCTTGGGCCTCGGCGGGGAAAGTCGATGTCCATAGAGCAGTTTGTTGCCATAAGGAACCGATTCTGCTCCAGCGCGTCGAAGGGACTTTCACAAGGGCCGATCCGATCGCAGGGACCGCGCGGCATTCCAGCCGTGCCAGGTCGAAACGGCAGGCGCCGCGACGTGCCGCGCCGGCACAGTTTTAATCGGGACAGCACCGGCATGAAGGTTGCAAAGGTTTTGCCAGGCCCTGTCGCAGGCAGGCAAACAGGAGGCACCCATGTTGGCGACGTTTCTGAAGACTTCAGGCGCGGATCAGTTGATGATGCACAGCGTGATCGTACTCGGGTTCGCCGTGACGATCTTCGTTTTTGCCATGGGATGGCTGGCCCATTCGGTGGCCAGCGAGATCAGCTTCGGCATTTTCGGCAATGCGGCGATCCTTCTCGCCGGCATGCTGGCCGGGCTGGTCGTCTTCAACGGGTCGATCGAGCCGCTCAAGATGGTCTCGGCGCTGACCGTCGCTGGCGTGGCGATCGGCTCGGCGATCAGCGCGTTACTGGCCATCAGCGTGTTCAGGGCGCTGCCGCACTGACCCTGCGGCAGGCCCCGGAGACCGTGGCTGCGTCAGAGACCGGAGATACGGCGGATTTCAGCGAGGAGTTCGTCCTTGAGTTCGGCCCGCTCGAGACCGTAGGCGACCTGGGCCGCCAGAAAGCCGATCTTGGAGCCGGTGTCGTAGGTGCGCCCGTCGTAGTGCAGGCCGAAGAACTTCTGCCGGCCCATCAGCTTGATCATGGCATCGGTGAGCTGGATTTCCCCGCCCGCGCCCTTCTCCTTGGCTGACAGGACGTCGAAAATCTCGGGCTGCAGGATGTAACGGCCGGAAATGATGTAGTTCGACGGCGCAGTGCCCTTGGCCGGCTTCTCGATCATGCCGGTGAGTTCGTGCGTGCGGCCATAGGCGGCGCCTACCCCGACCACCCCATATTGGTGGGTCTGATCCATCGGCACCTGTTCGAGCGCGATGACATTGCCACCGTGCCGTTCGTAAGACGCGACCATCTGCTTCATGCAGCCTTTCGACAGCATGTCGGGCAGCATGACCGCGAAGGGTTCGTCACCGACGATGTCGCGCGCGCACCACACCGCATGGCCGAGGCCGAGCGGCGCCTGCTGGCGGGTGAAAGTGGCCATGCCTGCGGGCGGCAGATCCTTTTGTAGTCCCTCGAGCTCCTTCAGCTTGCCGCGCTCGCGCAAGGTGGCCTCAAGCTCGTAGGCGATGTCAAAGTGATCCTCGATCACCGCCTTGTTGCGCCCGGTGACGAAGATCAGGTGCTCGATCCCTGCCTCACGTGCCTCGTCGACCACCCATTGCAGCACCGGCCGGTCCACCACCGTCATCATTTCCTTGGGCACGGATTTGGTGGCGGGCAGGAAGCGGGTGCCGAGACCGGCCACCGGAAACACGGCTTTGCGGATTTTTTTCGCGCTCATGGGGGATCCTGATGCAGCAAGGGAGGTGGCGTCACTTTCCCGCAAATTTTGCAAAAATGCATGAAAGCGGCGCGCGGCGGTCTTGATGCCGCAGTCTTGCTTAACGGTCCTTGAACTCTCGCCGCGCTATCAGAGGGTCGGGGCGAATTTCTGACGTGTTGGTTTGCAACCCGTCATCATTTTGGCCACTTTCAAGGAGAACCGCCATGACTGTTCTGGTGACCGGCGGAGCGGGTTATATCGGCAGCCACATGGTGCTGGCGCTGCGCGACCGGGGCGAGCGCGTGGCCGTGCTCGACAATCTTTCGACCGGCTTTGCCTGGGCGGTGCCGCCGGATGTCGCCTTCTACGGCGGTGACGTGGCCGACCAGGCGCTGGTCAAGCGCATCATCCAGGAACACGGCGTTACCGCCATCTGTCATTTCGCCGCGAAAATCGTGGTTCCGGACTCGGTGGCCGATCCGCTGGGGTATTATGCCGGCAACACCATGGCCTCGCGCAATCTGATCGAAGCGGCGGTTGCGTCCGGGGTCCGGCATTTCATTTTCTCCTCGACGGCGGCGACCTATGGCGAGCCCGAGGTGATGCCGGTGGGCGAGGAGACGCCGCAGGTGCCGGTCTCGCCCTATGGCCGGTCCAAGCTGATGACCGAGTGGATGCTGGAGGATACCTCCCGCGCGCATGACTTTCGTTACGTCGCCCTGCGCTATTTCAACGTGGCCGGGGCCGATCCGTTCGGCCGCACCGGGCAATCCACACCCAATGCCACCCATCTGATCAAGGCGGCGTCGCAGGCGGTGATCGGAGTGCGCAAGCATCTTGATCTTTACGGCACCGACTATCCGACCCCCGACGGTACCTGTGTCCGCGACTACATCCAGGTGACCGATCTGGCGGAAGCGCATGTGCTGGCGCTCAACTATCTGAGGTCGGGCGGCACCAGCCGTGCTTTCAACTGCGGCTACGGCAAGGGTTTTTCCGTGCGCGAGGTCATCGAAATGGTCAAGCAGGTGAGCGGCGTCGACTTTCCGGTCCATGTCAGGGGGCGCCGGGCGGGTGATGCGGCGGCCATCGTCGCCAAGGCCGATCGCATTCGCAGCGAGCTTGGCTGGAAGCCCGAGCATGCCAACCTTGAGGATATCGTGCGCCAGGCCCTCAACTGGGAGCGGCATCTGAGGGCGCGCAATGCGGCCTGATCGGGGAGCCGGCAAGTTGCGGGTGGTGCGGCTCGCCCTGTTCGCGCTGGCGTTCGCTCTGCAGGGGCTGGCGCCGGCGCATGCCGATTTCGCCCGCTTTCTGGCCGATCTCTGGCCGGATGTGCAGGCGGCCGGAGTTTCCCGCGCCACGTTTGATTCGGCGACGCGCGGGTTGAACCCGGACAAAAGCGTTATCGCGCAGACCAAGAAACAATCAGAGTTCGTCCGCCCGATCTGGGATTACGTCGGCGGTGCGGTCACGGCCTCGCGCGTCGGCAACGGGCGCGCGAAAGCCGGCCAGTGGGCCGAGACGGTCGCCGCGGTGGAAGCGCGCTACGGCGTCGAGCGCAGCGCCATTCTCGGCATCTGGGGCATGGAAACCAGCTACGGCAGCTTCTTTGGAGGCCATTCGGTGATCCGGGCGCTGGCGAGCCTTGCCTATGTGCGCTATCGCGACGACTTCTTCCGCAACGAATTGATCATCGCGCTGCAGATCCTCGAACAGGGGCATATCGACGCCGCCGAGATGAAGGGGTCGTGGGCGGGGGCGATGGGCCATACCCAGTTCATGCCGTCGAGTTTCATGAAATACGCTGTGGACTACACCCGGGACGGCCACAAGGATATCTGGACCAGTGTGCCCGATGCGCTGGCCTCCACCGCCAACTACCTCAAGGAACACGGCTGGCAGAAGGGCCTGCCGTGGGGTGTCGAGGTGGTGTTCCCCGAAGGCTTCGATCTCAAGGCGGCGCTGGGGCGCAAGTCCTTTGCTGCCTTCGCCCGGCTAGGGCTCACGCAGGCCGATGGCGCGGCGCTGCCCTCGCGCGGGGAAGCGAGCCTGTTCATGCCGGCCGGCATCAAGGGGCCGAAATTCCTGATCACCGACAACTTCAAGGTGATCAAGGCTTACAACTCCTCCGACGCTTATGCACTGGGGGTGGGGCTGCTCGGCGATGCGATCGTCGGCGAAGGCGGGCTGGTCGGTAAATGGCCGAAAGCCGACAAGCGGATCAGCAAGGCCGAGGGCATCGCCATTCAGAAGCTTCTGAACCAGCGTGGGCTCTATGCGGGCAAGTTCGATGGCCGCTTCGGCGAGCAAAGCCGCGAGGCGGTGACGAAGTTCCAGCTCTCGGCCGGAATGGTGCCGGACGGCTATGCGACGCCGGCGTTGCTGGCCCGGCTGAAGGCAGGCGCTCGCTAAACGCACGCGGGCGTCGTATATACTGGTGGCATGGCCGCCATTCTGAAATCTGTCCTAGGGTCGCTGCTCGGCTTGGCGCTGCTGGCGTGGCCGGGGCTCGCCCCCCAGCCTGCGCGGGCGCAGGGCGATAGTGGTTCGGTTTATTCGACCGCCCCGAAGGGGCCGGGCACGCGCAGCCCGCTTGACTGGCTGATCGGCCGGCGGGTGCAGCCCAACCCGGTTCAGGCCGTGCCGCGCAACGAGGCGCGACCGCGCAGCTATCAGCCACGCCGGCGCGGGACCCCGGCCGTGCCGCCCGGCGCTCCGGCACCGTCGGCGACACCGGGCGATCCCGCCCAGCCCGGCTTGCCGGGAGCCGATCCGGCCGCGCCCCCGGTGGACGTGGCTCCGGCGCCCAGCCTGCCGCCGGCGAGCGTGGCCGTGGCGGGCGATTCGCTGTCGGTGTTTCTCGGTCAGGGGTTGCAGGAGATCTATCAGGACCGGCCGCATGTCACTTTCCTGAAGCGGCAGCGCGAGGCGTCGGGGCTGGTGCGCGACGATTATTACGACTGGCCGAAGAACCTCCGCGAGATGATTGCAGGCGCAGGCCCGCTCAATGCCGTGGTTGTGCTCGTTGGCTCCAACGACCGGCAGCAGTTGCGCGACGAGGCCGGCGTCCAGGAACCGCTGTCGCCGCGATGGCGCGAGCTTTATGCAAAGCGCGTCGACGATCTTGTCGCGGTGGTCAAGGAGCGCGCGCTGCCGCTGATCTGGGTTGGTCTGCCGGTCATGCGCTCGGAAAAGTACAGCGCCGACCTCATCGTTCTCAACGACATATACAAGAGCCGGGCGCAGGCCGCCGGAATCGTGTTCATCGATCTATGGGAAGCTTTCGCGGCCGAGGATGGCAGCTATGTCGCCAGCGGACCGGACGTGGACGGCGAGATCGTGCGGCTGCGCACAGCCGATGGCGTGCATTTCACGCGCGCCGGGGCGCGCAAACTCGCCTTTTTCGTTGATCGCGAGTTGCAGAAGATCCTGAACTCGGCGCCGCGCGCGCCGCAACAGCCGCGCGAGGCGGCGCCCTCCGGTCTGCCGCCACCGCCACAGGTGCAGGTGGTACCGGGTTTTCCCGCGGTGCATCCGCAATCGCCCGTCTCAATCGATGCCATTCTGGGCGTGCCCGTGCCGGAAGCGGCGGTGGCGCCGACGCTGATGCCGCGCCCTGCGCAAGGTGCCGTCATGCCGCTGACGGCGGCGCCGGTCACGACCGGCGCGCAACTGATCGCGCCGCCCTCACCGGCGCCGGGCAGCGAGGCGGCGCAGGTGTTCGTTCAGGGTCGTCCCCAGAGCGCCAAACCCGGCCGTCTCGACGATTTCCGCCTCGAACGCTGAGCCGTCAGGCCAAAGGCCGGAGGGTGTCTGCCCCGAGATTGGCGTCCAGGGCGGCGGCGAGCGCAGCATCGTCGAGATTGGTGGCGTCAATCAGATCGTAGATATGCAGCACACCTGCGGCGTTGGACGTCTCGTCGGCGTAAACTTCCTCACGCTCTGCGCCAACGCCGAAGATGCGCTTGTCCAACGCATGGGCGGCCCCGATCTCGAACAGCACATGCGGGGCGAGCCGCTCGTCGGCCGGCTCGATGAAGATCACCGCCTCGGCATTGCGGATGTCGGCGATCACCTCGTCATCCCACTCGTTGTCCGGCTCCCAGATCGGTTTGATCGGCAGGTCGGCATCAATGCCGAGTTCTCCCAGCAGGCGGCTGACCCTGCGGGCCAGCGCCGTCCCCCTGTCGCCCGAATAGGAAATGAAAACGTGGCGCTTGTCCGTCATCCCTGTCCCCGTCATGCAGTGGCGGCTTCATAGCGCAACGGAAACGGCCAGGCCATGCAGCGTTTTGCCTCAAGCCGGCGGCAGGATCACTCCATCGCCTCGAGTTCGCCGATCATCCCTTCGATCATCGACAGGCCGATCTGCCAGAACGCCGGATCGCGCGCATCGAGCCCGAAGGGGGCGAGAAGCTCGGAATGGTGCTTCGTGCCGCCCGCCGACAGTAGCGCGAAATAGTTCTCGACGAACTTCGGATCGGCCTTCTGATAGACGCCGTAGAGCGAATTCACCAGGCAGTCGCCGAAGGCATAGGCATAGACGTAGAACGGGGAATGGATGAAATGCGGGATATAGGCCCAGAATACCTCGTAACCCTCGGACAGGCGGATCGAGGGGCCGAGGCTTTCGTCCTGCACGCTCATCCACAGATGGTTGAGATCCTCGGCGGTCAATTCGCCCTCCTTGCGCGCGGTATGCACCTTGCGTTCAAAGGAATAGAAAGCGATCTGGCGCACGACTGTGTTGATCATGTCCTCGACCTTGCCGGCGAGCAGAGCCTTCCTCTGTCGCGTGTCGGTCGTCTCGGCCAGCACCTTGCGGAAGGTCAGCATTTCGCCGAACACGCTTGCCGTTTCGGCCAAGGTCAGCGGTGTCGGCGCCATCAGCGCCCCGTTCGGGGCGGCCAGCACCTGATGCACACCATGGCCAAGTTCATGGGCCAGCGTCATCACGTCGCGCGGTTTGCCCTGGTAGTTAACCAGCACATAGGGGTGGGCGGACGGCACGGTGGGGTGGGCGAAGGCGCCCGGCGCCTTGCCGGGGCGCACCGGCGCGTCGATCCAGCCCTCATCGAAGAAGCGCCGCGCGATGCGCGCCATGTCCGGCGCAAAGCCGTGGTAGGCGGTCAGCACCATGTCCTTCGCCTCGGCCCAGGAAATCGTGCGCTGCTCGACGCTCGGCAGCGGTGCGTTGCGATCCCAGAATTCGAGCCTCTCCTTGCCGAACCAGCGCGCCTTCAGCGCATAGTAGCGGTGTGACAGGCGCGGATAGGCGGCGCGCACCGCGTCCACCAGCGCATCCACCACTTCGCGCTCGACCCGATTGGCGAGGTGGCGGGAATCGGCGACATCGACGAAGCCGCGCCAGCGGTCGGCGATTTCCTTGTCCTTGGCGAGCGTATTGGTGATCAAGGTGAAAACGCGCAGGTTGTCCTTGAAGGTGGCGGCGAGCGCGAGCGCGCCACCCCTGCGCTTGGCCTCGTCGCGATCCTGCATCAGGTTCAGCGTCGGATCCAGCGTCAGCTCCTTGCCATCGACGGTAAAGCGCAGCGAAGCGATGGTTTCGTCGAACAGACGGTTCCAGGCGGAGCGGCCGGTCATCGACTTTTCGTGGAACAACTGCTCCAGCCGGTCGTCGAGCTGGTAGGGCTTCTCGCGTGCGATATCCTCCAGCCACGGGCGGTAGCGGTCGAGCGGGGCGGTGGCGGCGAGCCGGGTCAGCAGGGCATCGTCGATGCGGTTGAGTTCAAGCTGGAAGAAGATCAGTTCGGAACTTGCCGCCGTCACCTTCTCCTGCGCATCGCCATAGAACTTGCCGCGTTCGGGATCGGTGGTGTCGCCCGCATAGACAAGTCCGGCGTAGGACATGATTCGGCCGAGCCGGTCCTCGATTCGCTCGTATTCCTCGATCGCCGCCGCCAATCGGCCGGCCGCCTCCGGGCCTGCGGCAATCTCGCCCACCTTGCCCCGGTAGCGCTCGGCGAACTGCTGGCAGAGGCCCTCGATGGCTCCGAGATCCTTGCGATAGGCCTCCGACTTCAGACCCGGATAAAGGTCGTCGAGCCGCCATTCGGGCAGGTTTTCGCCGGTTTTCCGGGCGCCCGTCGCCTTCGGCTGCAACAGGGGGGAGGGGGTCAACGGCATCGGCGCACTCCTTCGCGAATCCATCCGGAGGGTAAAGGGGTTTTCCGCTTCACCACAACCGGGCAATGGCTTTTTTGCGGCATGATTTACGCGCCGTTTACGGAACCCCGGCACACTGCATCAAAAGAGGACAGCGGTGCGCTGCTCCTGGGGCATTGGGGAAGTTCTGTATGACTGCAACCATCCTGGTCGTCGATGATGATCCGATTCAGCGGCGCCTTTTGACCGAGATGGTCAAACGCTTCGGCTATGAGCCCGTTGCGGTCGAGAGCGGCGCGGCGGCGCTGGAGAAGGTGCAGTCCGGGCAGGGCTTTGCTGCCATCGTGCTTGATCTGGTGATGCCCGATCTCGACGGCATGGCGGTGCTGGGGCGCCTGAAAGACATCGAGGGTGCGCCCCCGGTGATCGTGCAGACCGCGCATGGCTCCATCGAGACGGTGATCTCGGCGATGCGGGCGGGCGCGGTCGATTTCGTGGTCAAGCCGGTCGGCGCCGAGCGGCTGCAGGTTTCGATCAAGAACGCCATGCGCGTCGATGCGCTGGAAGGAGAGGTGCGGCGCCTCTCCAAACGCGCCACCGGCGCGCTGCAGTTCAAGGATCTTGCCGCGATCTCTTCGGATATGGTGCGCGCCGTCCGGCTCGGCGAGCGGGCGGCCAAATCGCAGATTCCGGTGTTGCTGGAAGGCGAATCCGGCGTCGGCAAGGAAGTGTTTGCGCGCGCCATTCAGGGTGCCTCGGATCGGCGCGGACGGGGATTTGTCACCGTCAACTGCGGCGCCATCCCCGGAAATCTGGTCGAGAGCATCCTGTTCGGTCACGAGAAGGGCGCGTTCACCGGCGCGACCGAGCGGCACGCCGGCAAGTTTGTCGAAGCCTCGGGCGGCACGCTGTTCCTTGATGAGGTCAGCGAGTTGCCGCTGGAAGCTCAGGTCAAGCTGTTGCGCGCGATCCAGGAGGGTGAAGTGGACCCGGTGGGCGGGCGCCGCACGGTCAAGGTGGATATCCGCCTGATCTCGGCGTCCAACCGCAACCTTCTCGATCTGGTCCGCCGAGGCAAGTTCCGCGAGGACCTGTTCTACCGGCTCAACGTGTTTCCGATCACCATTCCTCCGTTGCGCAACCGGCGCGAGGAAATTCCCGAACTGGCCCGCCGCTTCCTTGCCCGCATCACGGCGGAGGAGGGCGGCGCCGCCCGCGCCATCTCGGCCGGGGCGCTCGACCTTCTGCAAAGCTATGACTGGCCGGGCAATGTCCGCCAGCTGGAGAATGTCATGTTCCGTGCCATCGTGCTGAGCGAGAACGAGGAACTGACGGTCGATGAATTTCCGCAGATCGCTCGCGAGGTGGAAGGGTTCGAGGCCCGCATTCCGCCGATCGTTACCCCGCTGCCGCGCGCCGACAGGGTGGAGCGTGAGGTGGTGCGCGTGGAAGTGCGCGATCCCTCCGCCTTGCCGCTGCTCGATGGCGCGGGCGAGGTGCGCAAGCTCGACGATGTCGAGGGCGAGGCGATCCGCTTTGCCATCGAGCATTATCGCGGACAGATGTCCAAGATCGCCCGCAAGCTGGGCATCGGGCGGTCGACCCTTTACCGCAAGCTGCGCGATCTTGGCTTCGGCGATCTGGCCGAGGCTGACGAGCAGGGATCGGACGCGGCCTGAAACGCTGCCTTTGCCATCGAATCGCCTTATGCTGCGGGCTTTCTGATCAGGTTTGCGGGCAGCCATGAGCAGCAGGGGGCGCGGGGCGATGCGTCAATTGGTCTGGAATCTGGCTTTGGTAGCGCTGCTTGCCGGCAGCGGACCGGGCCGGACCGAGACGCTGAAGAGCTACGATCCCGATCTTGGGCAGGTGCTCGACCTGCCGCCCGAGGTCGAGGCGCATGTGCCCTCCGACCGTACCGTATTTTCCGAGCCGGGCGCCGCGGCGCAACCCGCGACGGGCAGTCCCGTCGCCGGCGAGACGGCAGAACCGCCGGCGGCCGTTGTGCCGCCGCCGCCGTTTGCGAGCGCACCGGTCGCGCCGCCCCAGCCGCAGGCTGCCCCCGCCATCCTTTCGCCGAAGCCGACAACTGCCTCGGCGCCTCTGCCGGTGCCCGTTGGCGATGTCGCAGGCGGCCTGCGCATCGATCCCGGCGCCTTCGAAGTGCTGATGGACCAACTCGGCCGGGTGCAGAGCCTGCCCGCCGGTGTCAGCCTGTCGATCCGCAGCTTCTATGAGCGGCGCGACGGGGCGCCGCTGTGGATGGCGGGCGCGAGCCCCAGTTCGCGGGCCCAGGCGGTGCTGGCACTGGCCGAGCGGGCCGAAGAGCACGGCATGGACGCGAACCGTTACCGTGCCCTCATCCGCACGGCGCGTGAGACCGGCAATCCGGCCCTGGCGGAACTGGCGATTTCCGCTGCGGCTGTGCTCTATGCGCGCGATGCGCGCGGCGGGCGGCTCAACCCGCTGCAGGTGTCGCGGATGATCACCGCCAATCCGCCGCTGCCGGAAGCGGCCGGCGTGCTCGAAGCCCTCGGCCAGTCGGGAACGCCGGCGGCGACGCTGGAGGCATTTCACCCCCGTCATTCGGGCTATCATGCCCTGCGGCTCAAGCTCGCTGACCTGAGGCGACAGGCTGCCGGGGCTGCCCCGCACGTGATCGTGCCGGCGGGGCTGGAGCTGCGACCGGGCGGTCGGGATGCGCGGGTGCCGCTGCTGAGGGAGCGGCTTGGTTTGCCGCCCCTGCCGGATACGCTGTATGACGAGGCGGCGGTCGCCGCGCTTGTCGCCTTCCAGAAGGCGAACGGGCTGCGGGCGCACGGCCGGCTCGATGCGCGCACGCTGGCGCGGCTGAACGGAGGAAGCGGGAATAGCGGCCCCATCGGCGATGTCATCGCCAATATGGAGCGCTGGCGCTGGTTGCCGGTCGATCTCGGCGCCGATCATGTGTTCGTCAATGTGCCGAGTTTCGCACTCACCCTTCAGCAGGGCGGCGAGCGGGTGTTCCAGACCAGGGTGGTCGTCGGCAAGCCGCAGACGCCAACGCCGATCTTCTCCGACAGGATGGAATACCTGGTCGTCAATCCCTACTGGAACGTGCCGCCGTCGATTGCGCTGAAGGAGATGCTGCCGCTGCTGCAGGCCAATCCCTATGCGCTGCAGGCGCGCGGCCTCGAGGTGGTCAGCCGTGGCAAGGTGGTCGATCCGGCCAGCATCGACTGGGCGAGCAATCCGCGCTCGGTGGCGATCCGCCAGCCGCCGGGCGAGCGGAATGCGCTCGGCCACATCAAGTTCATATTTCCCAACCAGCATGCGGTCTATCTGCATGACACGCCCTCGCGCGCGCTGTTTGCCCGCGATATCCGGGCGTTCAGCCATGGCTGCGTGCGGGTGCAGAACCCATTTCAGCTGGCCAGCGCGTTGCTGGGCACGGGCTGGAGCGGGGAGCGACTGAGGGCCATGGTCGGCGGACCGGAGCGGCAGCTCAGGCTGCAGCAGGCAGTCCCGGTGCATCTCGCCTATTTCACCACCTTCGTTGACGAACAGGGCACACTGGTCAACTTTCCCGATCTTTATGGCCACAATCGCCGCATGAAGACGCTGTTTGGGTTGTAGGCGGCGGGATCAATTGATCGACGCCAAGGTGCGTCCGATGGCCTTGGCCTATCATGGCCATCCAAGGAATGACTTGCGGGCTCGCGAAGGGATCCGCATCGCCTGCCGGTCGTGTCGCGGTTAACTCCCGGTTAACCGCGACGGCGCCAGAGTCCGGGGGATTGCCGGGGTGCCGGCAGCCGCCCTCGCCGTGTCTAGCGAAAGGTGCGTGACGTGTCGCAAACTGCCCTCTGCTTCCCAGGAATGTCCGGCTGGGCAGGCCGTGCGCTGGCCGGCGTGCTGTTGGCCGCCGGCCTCATGGTGCCGAGCGCGACGCAGAACGCTGTTGCCAACGGCGATACGCGCACATTGACGCTCCATCACGCGCATACGCAGGAAAACATCACCATCACCTTCCGCCGTGACGGGGCCTATGACCGCTCCGCGCTCGAGAAGCTCAACTGGTTCCTGCGCGACTGGCGCAACGACGATACGACACAGATGGACCCGCGCCTGTTCGATGTGGTCTGGGCCACCTGGCGCGAGGTCGGTTCCTCGTCGGCCATCCGCGTTGTTTCGGCCTATCGTTCGCCCGGCACGAACGCGATGCTGAGGCGGCGCTCCTCGGGCGTCGCCAAGAACAGCCAGCATATCCAGGGCAAGGCGATGGATCTGCACATGCCCGATGTTTCGATGGCCAAGGTGCGCGAAATCGGCATGCGGCTGCAGCGCGGCGGCGTCGGCTATTACCCGACCGCCGGCACACCGTTCGTGCATCTCGATGTCGGCAGCGTGCGCTCCTGGCCGCGCATGCCGCGCAATCAGCTTGAGCGGCTGTTCCCCGACGGAAAAACCGTGCATATCCCGGCAGACGGCTCGCCGCTGGCCGGGTACGAAGCCGCGCTGGCCGAAGTGCAGTCGCGCGGCGGCTCGGCGCTGTCCTATGCCGACATCACCAGTCCGCGCCGCAGCCTGTGGGCGGCACTGTTCGGCGGCGAGGACGAGGAAGTCGACGTGCCAGTCCGGCGCGGACGCGCTCCACCGGCGCAGGCCCAGCGCGGACGGCAGGTGGCGGCGCTCTCAGCGCCCTCCGGCGCCGGCAACTCCGGCGGCGACAACGCCAGCGTCTATGCCATCACCCAGCCGGCCGCTCCCGAGCCTGCTGTCGCGCCAGCCCCGGCGGGGCGGCCCGTTGCCGCACCCAAACCGAAACCGCTCGATGCCGAACCGCCGAAGGTGGCGGTGGCGAGCGCGCCGGAGCCAAAGCCGGAAGTCACGCCCCCGCGACTGGCCGCAACGCCGCTGCCTCCGCGCCGCCCCTCCGACATTCTGACCGAGGCCGTGGTTGCCAGCCGGGCGCCGCTGCCGCCGATCCGGCCTTCCCTTTTGGCCAGCGCCGAGCCGCCGCAGGCGATTACGCAGGCGGCAGCTCCCGCTGTCGAGCCGCCGGCGAAAGCGGTGACGATGCCGTTGCCACCCGCACGGCCTGCGGCGCTGGCTCTCGCCGAGGCGGTGCGACCTGCGGCCGGGCTGCCCGCTGCGATCACTGGCGGAACCGAAGCCTCGAACCAGCCGACCTCCGTTGCGGCGCTGACGCCGGCAAAAGTGCCGATGCCGCCGGCGCGCCCGGTTCTGACCGGTTCGTCGCCGCGTCCTGAGCCTGACACGCCCGTTGCTCGCGCGCCGGCGCCGGCCGCTTCTCCGCCGGCGAAAACCGCCCGCTACGCGATCGGCATGGATTCCGAGGCGCTGTCGAGCCTGATGGCCGCCGTGGCCGCCGACAGCGCGCCGATCCGCCGCCCGAAGAAGGTGGAACTGCCTGAAGTGCGCGAATCACTCGACAGCGAGATCGTCGCCGGCCGCTTCGGCAAACCGCAGGAAGGGCCGGTCGAGAAGGGCTTTTCCGGCGGCCTGACGCGGCCGATGACCGCCGGGTTCGTCGCGCGCTGAGGGCGGCGCATACCAAAGGTCATTGGAAATGACTCTTTGGGGGTCTGTCCTTGAACTAACAACCCATTGAGTGTGTTTGATCAGTTCAGGTCCGTTCAAAGGCCCCATGCGTCAGCAGCCGGGGCCTTTGGTATCAGACTTCCATGCCAAGCGCCTGCAGGTAAAGCGACAGGATCTCGTCCTGTTCCTTGCGCTCGTTCTGATCCTGCTTGCGGATGGAGACGATCTTGCGGATCACCTTGGCATCGAAGCCGTTGGCCTTGGCCTCGGCATAGACATCCTTGATGTCGTCGGCGATGCCCTTCTTTTCATCTTCCAGCCGCTCGATCCGTTCGATGAAGGCCTTGAGCTGGCCGGCGGTGGCATTGGTCATTTCGTCCATGGGGGAATCCTGAAAGCGAATCGTCGCGGAAGGGAGATGGCGCGGCTTTAGAGCAGTTTGGCGGTGAGTTGAAGCGGTGAACGCGGGCCGGCCTCAGCCGTGATGCTTGAAGGCCTCCTTGAAGGCCGCCTTCTGGGCGGGCGTCGCCTCGCTCTGATGCTGCGCCTTCCAGTCCTCGTAAGGCATGCCATAGACATAGGTGCGGGCGTCTTCCTTGGCGAGGCTGACCCCGCGCTCGTCGGCGGCGTCCTTCAGCCAGTTGGACAGGCAGTTGCGGCAGAACCCGGCCATGTTCATCAGATCGATGTTCTGTACGTCGGTGCGCTTGGCCAGATGCCGGATGAGCCGGCGATAGGCGGCGGCCTCCAGTTCGGTGCGGGTCTTGTCGTCGAGCGCCTCGTAGGACATCAAAGCCTCCTTGCGGGCAGGGATGGGTGGGCCACTGTTGCCCAACGCGCCCGGAAAGGGAAGCCTTTCGCTCGCCCATGTCCGGCACCTCCCATACGACGACCTGGGCAGGCGGAGTCCTAGCCCAGAAAACGCATCGGCCGGCCCGGACTCAGGGCTTGCGCAGCAATCATGATGCCGCGCGCGTCGATGCCGTAATGGGCATAAAGATCGGCGATGGTGCCGGTCTGGCCGAAGTGCTCGACGCCGAGCGCGCGGGTGCGCTGGCCCTGCACCGCGCCGAGCCATCCCAGCCCGGCGGGATGGCCGTCCGCCACCGTTATCAGTCCGCTATGCGGCGGCAGGGCAGCCAGGAGGCGCTCGACGTGGCTTTGCGCGTCGGCAACCCCGCGCTCCCGGGCGCGCTGGGCGGCGGACCAGCCGGCCTGCAACCGGTCGGCAGAGGTGACGGCCAGCAGGCCGATGTCGCGCCGATCCTCCGCCATCAGGCCGGCAGCCTCGATGGCTTCGGGCGCCAGAGCGCCGCTGTAGGCGATCACCAGGTCGGCATTGGGGCCGGGCCGGCGCATCCAGTAGGCGCCATCGATGATGTCCCGTTCAAGCTCGGGCGTCATCGGCCGCAGCGGCTGCTCCAGCGGCCGGGTGGACAGGCGCAGATAGACCGATCCGCCGGTGGCATCGCGCAGCCAGGAGCGGGCATCGGGCTCGGCGTCGCCGTCACGCTGGATATAGTCGAAGGCAAAGCGCATCATCACGGCGAGTTCATCGACGAAGGCCGGCTCGAACGCGCACAGCCCATCCTGCGCCATGCCGACCAGCGGCGTGGCGATCGACTGGTGTGCGCCGCCTTCCGGGGCCAGCGTAACGCCCGAGGGCGTCGCAACCAGAATGAAGCGGGCATCCTGATAGCAGGCGTAATTGAGCTGATCGGCCGCGCGCAGGATGAACGGATCGTAGACCGTGCCGATCGGCAGGAGGCGCTCGCCGTTGATGGAATGGCTGAGGCCGAAGGCCGAGAGGGCGATGAACAGGTTGGATTCGGCGATGCCGAGTTCAAGATGCTGGCCGGTGGGGGAAAACTCCCAGGTGTAGGTGGAGGGAATGCGCTCGGCCTTGAAGGTGTCGGCCATGCTCTGGCGGGCGAACAGGCCGCGCCGGTTCACCCAGGGGCCGAGATTGGTGGAAACGGTCACATCCGGCGCGGTGGTGACGATGCGCTTGGCAAGCTCGGAGCTGTCGCGGGCGATCTCATTGAGGATCTGACCGAACCCCATCTGGGTGGAAACCGGCTTGCCGCCGTGGGCGGGCACGGTCAGCATGTCGGGCACGGTGATGCGCGGCGCCGACAGCCGCCGCCGGCCGGCGGCGAAGAACGCAGACCGTTCGACAAAGCGCTGAAGGTCCTCGGCGGGCAGGCGGGCGCCCTCCCACTTGTCCCACTCGTGGCCGACCCGCACGCCTGCCTGCGTGCGGTAGCCCTCCATCTGTGCCGGCGTCATCAGCCCCGCATGGTTGTCCTTGTGACCGGCGAGCGGCAGGCCGTTGCCCTTGACCGTGTAGCAGATGAACAGCGTCGGCCGGTCATGGCTGCGGGCCTTCTCAAAGGCATCGACCAGCGAGGGCAGGTCGTGCCCGCCGAGGTTGCACATCAGCGCCGACAGCTCGGAATCCGAGCGTCTGTCGATCAGCGCCGAGACGGGCCCCTGATCGCCGATGTCCTCGATCAGGCGTCGGCGCCAGGCGGCCCCGCCCTGGAAGGTCAGGGCGGAATAGAGCTGGTTGGGGCAGGTGTCGATCCAGCGCTGCAGCCTGTCGCCGCCCGGTTCGGCAAAGGCGGCCTGCTGCAACAGTCCGTGCTTGAGGATGACGACATCCCAGCCGAAGCTTGAGAACATCGCCTCGAATTTTTCCCAAAGCCCTTCGCGCACCACGGCATCGAGCGACTGGCGGTTATAGTCGACGATCCACCAACAGTTGCGCAGCCCGTGTTTCCAGCCCTCGATCAGCGCCTCATAGATGTTGCCTTCGTCCATCTCGGCATCGCCGACCAGCGAGATCATGCGCCCCTCGGGGCGGCCCTGCATCCAGCCGCGCGCGGTCACATAATCCTGCGCGAGCGAGGAGAACAGCGTCTGCGCGACGCCGAGACCTACCGATCCGGTGGAGAAATCGACATCGTCAATGTCCTTGGTGCGGCTCGGATAGGATTGCGCGCCCTTGAAGCCGCGGAAATTCTCCAGTTTCTCGCGCGTCTGATTGCCGGCGAGATACTGGATGGCATGGAACACCGGGGAGGCATGCGGCTTGACCGCCACCCGGTCCTCCGGCCGCAGGGCGCCGAAGTAGAGCGCGGTCATGATCGTTGCCATCGATGCCGAGGAGGCCTGGTGGCCGCCGACCTTGACCTCGCCCGCCGGGCGAAGGTGGTTGGCGTTGTGGATTGTCCAGGCGGCCAGCCAGAGCACGCGGCGTTCAATCTCGGCGAGATAGGGACTAATGGCTTGGGTGCTGGGCATGGCGCGTTCCTCCAGTCACCAGAATAATCCAGCGCCCTCCGCGATGCTTGCCAAAGACGTGCGCCTGGCATAGAATTTTTAGCATAATTCTTCGATATGGATCACATCTTTGGCAAAAGCAGCCCAAATCGCTTTGGATGCCATCGATCTCCGCATCCTCGCGGAGCTGCAACGGGATGGCCGGTTGACCATCACCGAGCTGGGCGACCGGGTCGGGCTGTCCACGTCGCCCTGTCTCAGGCGCGTCAGGATTCTGGAGGAAAGCGGCGTCATCTCGGGTTATGTGGCGATGGTCGATCAGGCCGCCGTGGGGCTTTCCATCAATGTGTTCGCCTCGATCCGGCTGGAACGCCAGCGCGAGGAGGAGCTTGAGCGCTTCCGCGCTTCCGTCACGCAATGGCCGGAGGTGATGGAGTGCTATCTGATGACCGGCACGCGCGACTACCTGATGCGCATCGTGGTTGGCAGCCTCGGCGACTATGAACGCTTCATCAAGGACAAGCTGTCGCGGCTCGAAGGCGTCGCCTCGATCGAATCGAGTTTCGCACTCAGCCGCATCAAGCACACCACCGTCGTGCCCGTCGCCCTGTCTGCGGGGTGAGCGTCAGGATGCGGTGGCCGGTGTCGGCCGGCGCAGCAAGGCGGCGATGTCGGCGAGCATTCCGCCGAGCGGGGTCGTTCGCCGCCAGATCATGCCGATAGTGCGGCTCGGCTGAGGATCGTCGAAGCGGGCGATAGCGACCGGCGCCGACCGCGTTTCCACCGCCAGCGCCATTTCCGGGATGAGCGTCACCCCGATGCCGGCGCCGACCATCTGCACCAGGGTCGACAGCGTGCTGCCATCCATGATCTCGCGGGGCTGAATGGAGCGGGTGCTGCAGAAGGCCAGCGCCTGATCGCGGAAGCAGTGGCCCTCCTCCAGCAGCAACAGCCGCATGGCGCTCAGGGTCTCGGCGTTGGGCATCGGCTTGCCCGCATCCTCTCCCGGCCGGACCAGCACGAAGGCCTCGTCGAACAGCACGGTCTCGACTAGTGCGGGTTTGGCGATGGGCAGTGCCACGATTGCCGCATCGAGACTGCCTTCGACAAGTTCCTCGACCAGAACGGAGGTGTTCTTCTCGCGGATGATGAGGTCGATCCCCGGGTGCCACCGCGTCAGTTCGCGGATGAAGCCGGGCAAGAGGTAGGGGGCAATGGTCGGGATGATGCCGAAGCGCAGCCGTGCCACCCGGCTCTGCGCGGTGCGGGCGAACTCGCCGAGCTCTTCCACCGCCAGCAGGATGTCGCGGGCGCGCGCCACCACCCGCTCGCCGACACCGGTCAACCGCACCTGCCGGGTGGTGCGTTCGACCAGCGCAACGCCGAGCGCGGCTTCAAGATCCCTGATCTGCATTGACAGGGCGGGCTGGGAGATCGCGCAGGCCGCCGCCGCCCGGCCGAAGTGGCCGTGGCGTGCAACCATTTCCAGATAGCGCAGTTGTTTCAGGGATAAGGAATTCATCAGAAAAACTTATCTTATAAATATGAAAATCGGAATTAAAACTATCAAAATCCCCTGTTAGGGTGGCCGTACAGGCGGCGGCCTCGATGCATGGCCGCCCGCGATCGGAGTTCGGGGCAAGGCAGCGGCCTGCCCCACCATCAGCAGCGAGGAGACAGTATGAACGCCAAAACCGACACCGCCGGCAAATGCCCTGTCATGCACGGCTCGGAAACGCGGCAGCAGGCGCGCGGCGGCTCCAACCGGAGCTGGTGGCCCAACCAGCTCAATCTCTCGGTTCTGCACCAGCATTCGGACCTGTCCGATCCGATGGGAAAGGACTTTGACTATGCGGCAGCCTTCAAGGGGCTCGATTATGCTGAGGTGAAGCGCGATCTCACCGCGCTGATGACCGACAGCCAGGATTGGTGGCCGGCGGACTGGGGCCATTATGGGCCGCTGTTCATCCGCATGGCGTGGCATTCGGCCGGCACCTATCGCACGGCCGACGGGCGCGGCGGGGCGGGCAACGGCACCCAGCGCTTCGCCCCGCTCAACTCATGGCCGGATAACGGCAATCTGGACAAGGCCCGCCGGCTGCTGTGGCCGATCAAGCGCAAATACGGAAAGGCGCTGTCCTGGGCCGACCTGATGATTCTGGCCGGCAATGTCGCGCTGGAATCGATGGGCTTCAAGACCTTCGGCTTTGGCGGCGGCCGCGCGGACGTGTGGGCGCCGGACGAGGATATCTATTGGGGGCCGGAAGGCGAATGGCTGGCGACATCCGACAAGCCGAACAGCCGCTATTCCGGGGATCGCGCGCTCGAAAGCCCGCTTGCCGCGGTGCAGATGGGCCTCATCTACGTCAATCCGGAAGGTCCCGATGGCAAGCCGGATCCGATCGCTTCGGGCCGTGACATCCGCGAGACCTTTGCCCGCATGGCGATGAACGACGAGGAAACCGTGGCGCTCACCGCCGGCGGCCACACCTTCGGCAAGGCGCACGGGGCGGGTGATGCCGCGCTCGTCGGGCCGGCGCCGGAAGGGGCGCCGCTGGAGGCGATGGGCCTTGGCTGGATCAACGCTTTCGGGTCGGGCAAGGGCGTGCACACCACAACCTCCGGCATCGAGGGTGCCTGGAAGCCCCATCCGACCCGCTGGGACATGGGTTACCTCAAGGTGCTGTTCAAATACGAATGGGAACTGGTCAAGAGCCCGGCCGGGGCGCAGCAGTGGCTGGCCAAGGATGTGGCGGACGAGGACATGATCCCGGATGCGCATGATCCGTCAAAGAAGCATCGGCCGATGATGACCACCGCCGATCTCGCCATGCGGTTCGATCCGATCTACGGGCCGATCGCGCGGCGCTTCCTCAACAATCCGGCCGAGTTCGCCGATGCCTTTGCCCGCGCCTGGTTCAAGCTCACCCATCGCGACATGGGGCCGAAGGCGCGCTATCTCGGTCCGGAAGTGCCGGCCGAGGATCTGATCTGGCAGGATCCGATTCCGGCGGTCGATCATCCGCTGGTCGGCGCCAAGGAGATCGAGGCGTTGAAGGGGCAAATCCTTGCCTCCGGCGTCGCTCCGGCCGATCTGGTCTTTGCCGCCTGGGCTTCCGCCTCCAGCTTCCGGGGGTCCGACAAGCGCGGCGGGGCAAACGGCGCCCGGGTCCGGCTGGCACCGCAGAAGGACTGGGCCGCCAACGAGCCGGCGCGGCTTGCCGCAGTGCTCAAGGTGCTCGACGGCATCAGGACTGTGTTCAACAAGAGCGGGAGCGGCAAGAAAGTTTCGCTTGCCGATCTGATCGTGCTCGGTGGCGGGGCCGCTATCGAAAAGGCGGCAGCAGCGGCAGGGCACAAGGTCGAGGTGCCGTTCACGCCGGGGCGCATGGATGCCAGCCAAGCGCAGACCGATGCCGAGTCCTTTACCGTGATGGAGCCGGAAGCGGATGGGTTCCGCAACTTCGCCAAGGCGCGCTTCACGGTGCCGGCGGAGGAAATGCTGATCGACAAGGCGCAGCTTCTCACGCTTACAGCGCCGGAAATGACCGTGCTTGTCGGCGGCCTGCGTGTGCTCGGCGCCAACACCGGCGGCGCGCGGCATGGCGTGCTCACGCACCGGCCGGGGATGCTGACCAACGACTTCTTCGTCAATATCCTCGATGTCGGCACGGCATGGACACCGGTGGACGAGACCGCCGAAGTGTTCACGGGGCGAGATCGCAGGAGCGGTGCGGTGAAATGGACGGGCACGCGGGTCGATCTCGTGTTCGGTTCGAACTCGCAGTTGCGCGCGCTGTCGGAGGTCTATGCCGCCGATGACGCCGGCGGCAAGTTCGTCGCCGATTTTGTCGGGGCCTGGACCAAGGTGATGAACCTCGACAGGTTTGACATCGCCTGATCGAGCGAGGGCGCTCGGTTCCTTGCGGGGGCAGCGCCCCCCGCAAGGCCGGTGCGTGCCGTCCGATGCTTCAGCGCGCCCCATCCCGGTGCGGCGGGAGAGAGCCGTGGGCCGAGGCCCGGCCCCTCAGGGGTAGCGACGCTTCTTGTCGTGCATCGCCTCGGGCTGCGGGAGCAGAAGGGCCTTGCCCAGACGAAGGCACGCGTCCTTGCTGGTCACAGGCACAACCTGTGGCGATGCGGCGCTCGCCTTCTGTGCGGAGGCACCGGCAGGGCCGGCCATATGATCGGCGAGATGGCGGACCCATTGCGGGGCGGCGACGCTGGTGCCGTTCATGGCAATCACCGAGCCGGAATAGGTGCCAGCCGCAAGGATTCCGCTGTTGCCTGGGCCAATATCGGCGAAGGCGGCGCAATCGGGCGCCCTGCGGCCGGGGCTGGGACCCGCCGAGGTATAGAAGGCCGGGGCGAATCCCGACGGGGTGGTGGCCGTCGCTGCCGCGCCGACGACGATGGGCCCCTTGCCGGTAGCGATGGCCGACAGGCTGTCCCGGTTGGCAAGCGGGGAGGCGCCGGTCGCGGTATAGGCGCCGCTGACGGGATGGCGCCGGTGGGCTCTGTCGTGATCGAAGAATGACTGCCGCCCGCGCCGGGGATAGCCGGCCGGCGTATTGTCGCGCTGCACATAAAGCCGCGCCTCGATGGCGGCGGCGCTGTCATTGACGATCTCGATCGACCAGGCGCCGTGTGGTGCCGGTTTGCCAGCCCAGTCGATGCCAGGCGCGGTGTTGTTGACGGAGAGGAACACGCGTGTGCGCTCGCCGGTCCTGCCAAGTTCCCGCAACACATTCATGCCGGCGACCGGTTGACCGCCGCACTCGAGCGCAAGTTCCCCTGATGCACTGAGCGCGATCCTGCCGGCCGGGCCGCCGCCGGGCGGGGTGAGCATGACCGCTACCTTCGCAGGGTCGGCCAGCACCTCGCTGCCATCGAGCCAGATCTCGACATGGCTCGGCGTGCCATCGTCCGGCAGGATGATCCAGTCCAGGGCTCTGCGTGCGCCGCCCCTGATCGCGAAGAAGGCGTTGGTGCGGGTGTTGTGGCTGTTGCCGGCGGCGAGCACGATCTCGGTCGGCGCCTTTAGGACGGTGCGGCGATAGTCCAGCATCGCATCGAGCGCCTGCTCGATGAAGTGGCTGCCATCCTTGGGGCCGGCGATCAGCCCGTAGCTGAAGTTGATGACCAGCGGAATGCCGGGGCGGTAGGCATCGGCCCAGTGCATGATCTGCCGGAAGCCCTGCAGGATGTAGTTGCCTACCGTCATGCCCGAAGCGTCGGCGACGGCCTCGGCAGGCAGTTGCACGGCGAAGATCGGCCGGTGGGACGGCGCGTGCGCAGGATCGGCGCCGGCGGCGACATCGAGACAGAAGGTGCCGTGCGAGCGCCGGAAGGCAAGCGGCACATGCGCATCGGCACGGCTGCGTCGGCCGAATACATCGGCATAGATCGCGCGTTCGTCGCCATGGTGCGTGTGCCGCAGGCGATCGATGTCGCGGTCCTTGAGCACCCGGCCGACCGCCACCTCGCCGCCAGGAGCGGCCGCACCGATATCCTGCAACCAAATGCGCTTGATCCGCGTGTTGCCCCGGCGATCAAGGAAACGCTCGTTCGCAAAGCCGATGCCATCGTCGATGATGCCGATGGCAACCTCGCCGGGAATGGCGCGCGCATCTTTCGGAAATGATGGACCCCCGCCATCGACAACCACCTTGCCGAAGTGTTGCCCGATGATCGGGGAGCCGGCATGCAGGATGCGGTAGAAGCCGCCGGGCACAAAGTCACCGTTGCGGTAGATCAGCGCCTCGGGCCGGTAGAGGTAGAACTCGCGCGCCACCGGGTTCGCCAGCAGCGTGTCGGGAGCCGTGAGCAGCGCCGCCATATGCTGCACCTCATGGGCCGAGGCGCTGACCGTCACGCCGCTGCCGGACGGATCGCCGGGCAACTTGCCCGTCGTCGTCACGGCCTTGTGGAGCCGCGCGAGGTTGGCGCGGGCATCCGTCGCCAGGAGTTCGATCCTGACCAGACACCAGGCCGGCGCTGCCGGTGCCGGTTTTGCGGCCGCAACCAATGCCTGCCAGTTGAGATAGGGATCGACCCGCAACCTCGGCTGCTTTCGCCACTTCATCGCCATGCTCCGCCCCTTGCTCTTTGCTGCTGCCGCCTGGCGCGACAGGCGCTGGGCGACGGTTCACCGCAGGACCCATGCGGCGGATTAGAGCGGGTTTCGATCAGAATGAACCAGATCGACCGCTCCAACTGTCTGGTTTGCCGCATTTTCTTGTCGCCAACCGATATCCACTTGGTCAGAAAATGCCCTAGTTCCACTCCGCCAAGGCGGCGTCCCAGAGGTGTCTGAGCAGCGAGGAGGGCTGGATGTCCTCGATCGGATCGCCCTTGAAGATCGGCGCCGTCTGGGCGTCGCCCTTGTCGATGAAATCGAGCACGTCCTCGAAGCGGAAATCCTCCGGCAGGGTGCGCGGGCCGAAGAAATTCAGGCAGGCGAGGTCGCCAGCTCCCGCCATCCTGCGCACGAAATAGGCGGCAAGGCATTTGCCCAGCACCATGCCGGCCATGCTGTCGCAGGGGAAATGCACGCCGGCGACGGTGCGGTTGGTGGCAATGCGTTCGGCATGCCGCATCAGCTGGATGAAGGCGAGCGCCTTGGGGTTGAAGGCGGCTCCTCCGGCCGCGCCGCGCACGCGCCGGCGCAGCGCATCGAGCAGGAAGGCGACGACGAACGACTCCGTCGCATGTCCGCTCGGACAACTGCCATGCCCCGGGCTTGCGATCATCGGCTGGATCTGCGCTGAGTAGTCGACGGGCCGGCGGCAGGCCAGCGCGTATTTGATGCGCATCTCGACGATGCGCGTGACGTTCAACGCAAGATAAAGAACCTCGTAGGTCTTGCGGTGGCGCGACGCATCCAGCCCCAGGACCGAGGCGAAGAACGGCAGGAAATCCTTCAACGAGGCGTCGATCTCGCCGGCACGCTCGCCGCGCAGGGCACTGTAGCTGATGACCGTATCGAGCTGACTGCGAAACTGACCGGGCGTCGGGCGGACCATATGGATGAGCGTCTGGGTCCGGTTGGTCTGCTGGTTGTGAACCATGACTGCGACGGAGCCGGCCTTCGCCTCGGTGCCATCGAGGTAATGCAGCCCCGACAAGAGCTCGCCCTCCATCGCCAGCAGCCGTGCCTTGATCGCCCACAGATCGATGGATGCAGGCCCCGGGCGATGATTGGCGCCGCCCGTCGGCCGTTGCCAGCGGCCGACCACGCCGTCGCGCGCAGTAATGAGAGCCCGGGCATAGCCGCGGCCCTGTCCGGAAGCGCCACTTTCCCCGCTCTCGCCACTTTCCCCGCTCTCGCCGCTCTCGCCGCTCTCGCCACTTTCCCCACTCTCGCCGCTCAGAAATCGTGTGATCGCCATGGTGCCCCCCATCCTATGACCTGCGTGATCAGCGATGCTTCTCCCGTGGCGGGAGCAAATCAAGACGGGCGCCGGGGCCGGATGTCGATTTCACGTTTTTTTCACGCCCCTGCGCCAGCCGCCCGGTTTTGCTTTGAAATTTCGACGCCGCGTGTCATCTTCGGCGCGGGTTTGGGTCATTTCTCCTTTCTGTCCGCGTTTTTCGAGGGTTGCGATGCATGCGCCGGCCTTCAAAATCGAAATAAGGGTATTGGGGCCGCTGCGGGTCCTCCGGGCTACCGGCGAGGACTGCACGCCTGTCTGCAAGAAGACGCGCGCGCTTCTCGGCCTTCTGGCGTTGGCGCCGGACAAGCGGCGGGCGCGAGGCTGGCTGCAGGACAGGCTGTGGGGCACGCGCGGTCGCGAGCAGGCGGCGGCCAGCCTGCGGCAGAGCCTTGCTGAAATACGCAAGGCATTTGGTCCGGCTCGCGAGTGTCTTTTCGCCGACAGTGCACTGGTCGGGCTGGATCCGGACCGGGTGAGCGTCGACTACGATGCCTGCGCAGGCGAAGGCTTGGCAGGTGTTCCAGTCGGTGTCGACCTGATGGAGGGTCTGGACATCGGCCACGAGGATTTTGCCGACTGGCTGGGTGAGCAGCGTCAACGTCTGGCGGCGCGGCGCGGGCTGGCCGCTCCCGGCGGCGTGCCGACTCCCGCGTTGCACCTGGCGGCGGCGCCGATGGGCAATACGCTTGTTCTGACGCGCAGCGGCGCGTGCAAGGCGGGGCAGATCGGCGACATGGCCGACAGCCTCGTCGATAATATTTCCAAAACGGTGCTGGAGAATGCGGCCGCACGGATCATCGATGCGCGGTTCGACGAGGAGGGGACACAGGAAACCGTCGGCATTTCGGGGCCGGTGTTGCAACTGCGCTCCCAGATCGTTCATGCGGGCGAGGGACCGCAGCTGCGGCTGGTGCTGGTCAATATGCCGGGGCACGAACTGGTATGGAGCAAGCTGATCGAATTGCCGTCCCGCGCGGCAGGCGGCATTCCTGACATTCTCCGTGCCCGTCAGGTCAACGAGGCGGCCGCGGTATGTATCGACCATCTGGCGAGCGTCAGGCAGGCGGTCCCAGCGCGCATGCAGGCCGCATCGTTAAGCCAGGAAGCCGTGCGGCTGCTGTTCCGGTTGGGGCCCGACAACTTTAACCGCGCGGATGACCTGTTCTCGACGGCGTTCGATATGGATCGGCGCGGCTTTTATCTGGCCTGGCGTGCCTATCTGCGCACCTTTGTGCTTGCCGAGGTGCCGGGTGCCTGCCGCAAATCCCTCGACGAGGAGGCATTCAGCCTCCTGCGCCGGGCGCTCGAACTCGAACCCAATAATTCCTACGTGCTGGCGCTGGGCGCCCATGTCTATTCCATGCTGCGCCGCTCCTATGTGTCGGCTTATGAAATGGCCGAGCGCAGTGTGCAGATCAACCCGTCCAATCCGATCGGCTGGGCCTGTCTCGGCACCGCCAAATGCTATCTCGGCAAGTCGGAGGAGGGATTCCAGAACACCGTCGCGGCACGGCAGATTGCCGGCTACGCGCCGTGCCGTTACCAGATGGACGCGCTGAGCTGCATCGCAGGGACGATGGCGGGAAAGTTCGAGCAGGCGGTTCACTTCGGCGAGGCAAGCCACATTCTGGCGCCCACCTTCGCCGCGCCGATGCGCTATCTCACCGCGCTGTATTTCCATCAGGGGGCCGAAGAGCAGTCCGCCGCGATGAGCGAGAAACTGCGCTGTATCGAACCTGATTTCAGTTATCGAAAGCTCAGGGACCGCGATTATCCTGCAGCCGGCCTCAGGCGCACGCCCATTCTGGACCGGTTGCCGGCTTCCTGAGGTCCAGGGGCAGGCCCCGTTAGAGCGGTTTCCGATCGGAATGAATCAGATCGATCGCTCTAACTCATTGTTTTTTCGCGTTTTCTTTCGGCCAACCGGCATCCACTTGGCCGCAAAGTGCTCTAGATCCATGGATCTGTCGGCCTAGGCCGCAGCCGCTCGCACACCTGCGCCGGCGATCAGATCCGCGGCCTTTTCGCCGATCATCACCGCCGGGGCGTTGGTGTTGCCGCCGATCAGGGTCGGCATGATCGACACATCGGCGACGCGTAGCCCTTCCAGCCCGATAATCCTGAGATCGGGGGCGACCACCGCATCCGGGCCAACTCCCATACGGCAGGTCCCGGCGGGGTGATAGACCGTGTCGACGCGCGCGCGCAGAACGGCGCGGATCTCGTCGTCGGTACGCACATCGGAGGTGAACAGGTCGCGTCCGCGCCGGGAAGCCAGCGCCGGCGCGTCCATGATCCGACGGGTCATTTTGAAGCCGGCTACCATATCGGCCATGTCGTCGGGATGGTCGAGAAAGTTAGGGTCGATCAGCGGCGGGGTGAATGGATCGGGCGCCGCAAGCTTCACCGTGCCGCGGCTTTTCGGCCGCAGCAGGCAGAGATGCGATGAAAAGCCGTGGCCCCAGCGCAGGCGGCGGGCATGGTCGTCAACCATCGCCATGACGAAATGGATCTGGATGTCGGGGGCGGGCAGATCGGGTCTGGTCTTCAGGAAGCCGCCGGCCTCGGCGAAGTTGGAGGCGAGTGTACCGGTGCGTTCCCGTCGGTAGCGACGCATTTCACCGAAGAACCGCCGGAAGCCGGCCATCGACAGGCCGATGAGATCGAGGCTCTTGGCCTCGTAACCGAAGATGAAATCGGGATGATCCTGCAGGTTCCGTCCGACCCCGGGCAGGTGATGCACCACGTCGATACCGTGGCTGGCAAGGTCTGCGCCATTGCCCACTCCCGACAGCATCAACAGGTGGGGTGATTGCAGGGCGCCGGCCGACAGGATCACTTCGCGGCGGGCGCGCAGCCGGCGGATCGCGCCGTCCCGGCGGAACTCGGCGCCGACGGCGCGGCGGCCCTCGAACAGGATGCGGGTAACCTGCGCCCCGGTCACGATATTGAGGTTGGCGCGCCGGCCAATATGGGGAAACAGATAGCCGCGCGCCGCACTCCAGCGCTCGCCGTTCTTCTGGGTCAGTTGATAGACGCCGAACCCTTCCTGCTCGGGGCCGTTGAAATCGTCGTTCATGCGGAACTGCGCTTCGCGCGCCGCCGTCAGGAAGATTTCCTGCCAGCGATTTCCGGTGCGCGAATCGGCGACGTTGAGTGGTCCGCCGGTGCCATGCCAGGGCGAGGCGCCGCGCTCGTTGTGCTCGGCCTTCCTGAAATAGGGCAACACATCGTCGAAGGACCAGCCGGTGCAGCCGCTTGCGGCCCAGTGGTCGTAATCCCAACGGTGGCCGCGTACATAGACCATCGCATTGACGGCCGAGGAGCCGCCCAGCGCCCGCCCGCGCGGCTGGTAGCCGATGCGGCCGTTGAGCGCCTTCTGCGGCACGGTTTGGAACGCCCAGTTGTTGAGGCGCGAAGGCACCATCAGCGCGCCGGCGATCGGCGTGTTGACCACCCAGCTGTTGCCGCCCCCGCCGGCTTCCACCAGCGCCACGGTGACGCCGGGGTTCTCGCTGAGGCGGCTGGCGATGACCGACCCTGCCGAGCCGCCACCGAGCACGAGGTAGTCATATTCATTGACCGGGCTCGTCATGTCCTCACCTTTCCTGCTCTCAGCCGATCCGCCGCAGCAGCGCGAGCATGCGGTCGAAGGTCTTGCCGTAGGGCGGCTGCATGAGTCCAAGGCCGGACAGGTCCGGGCGATAGTAGATCGGCTTTTCCTTGGACAGGCTCCTAAAGCCCCATTCGCCGTGATAGGCGCCGATGCCGGAAGGGCCGACCCCGCCGAACGGCTGGTTCTCCTGAGCGACATGCACGAGGCAGTCGTTGATGGTGACGCCACCGGAGACGGTCTGCGCAAGAACCTGGTCGCGCGCGGCGGCATCGGTGCCGAACCAGTAGAGCGCCAGCGGCCGGTCGGAAGCGTTGACATGGGCGATGGCGGCCTGCGCATCGGGCACTGTAACGATTGGCAGGATGGGGCCGAAGATCTCCTCGCGCAGGAGGCGTGCATCGGCCGGTGCGCCGCTCACCAGCACCGGCGGGAACTTGCGACGCGCCTTCCAGGCCGCCGGGTCGGCCACCGCATAGTCGATCCTGGCGCCCCTGTCCGCGGCATCGCAAACCAGCGCTTCAAGCCGGTCGAAATGGCGTTGGGTGATGATCGCGGTGTAGTCCGGGTTGGCCGCATCCTCGCCGTAAAGCCGGGCAACGGCGGACTTGTAGGCGGCAACAAACTCCGCCTCGCGATTGGGATGAACCAGCACATGGTCGGGCGCGATGCAGGTCTGGCCGGCATTGAGCAGCTTGCCAAAGGCAATGCGGCCGGCGGCCTTGGCGATGTCGGCAGAGGCATCGATGATCGCGGGCGACTTGCCGCCGAGTTCGAGGGTGACCGGTGTCAGATTGCGCGCTGCCGCCTGCGCCACCAGGCGACCGACGGGGGTCGAGCCGGTAAAGAACAGGTGATCGAAGGCAAGTTCGGAAAAGGCGCGCGCGACATCGGCGCCGCCCTCGGTCACGGCGATTTCCTCAACGCTGTAACGTTCCGCGATCAGCCGTGCCAGCAGGGCGGAGAAAGCCGGACAGATCTCGCTGGGCTTGAGCATCACGCGGTTGCCGGCTGCGAGCGCTGCGATCAGCGGAACAATGGTGAGCTGCAGCGGATAGTTCCACGGCGCGATGATGCCGACGACGCCGAGTGGCTGCGGCATCAGCCGGTTCGAGCCGGGCAGAAAGGCGATTTTGGTGGCAATCCGCTTCGGGCGCATCCAGCGTTTGAGATGGCTCAGCGTGTGGTGGAGCGCGCCGCGCGCGACGAAGGCTTCGGCAAGCCGGGTTTCATGCACGGATCGATGGCCAAAATCCTCTGATATGGCGCGCTCGAAGGCTGTTTCGTTGGCGTCGATGAGGTCGAGCAGCTTTTCGAGCCGCTGCCGGCGGGTGGCGAGATCCACCATCGGCTCGGCGCGCGAGGCGGCGCGTTGGGCCGCGAACAGCGTCTGCATCCGCTCGATACCGGCGGGATGAAGGGTGGCAGGTGCGTTCATCGCAGCGCTCCGAAGTCAGCAGGTCCGGCATCAAGCAGAAAATCATTGCCGGCAAACAAGGCTTCGTTGATCGCGTTCTCGCGACCGATCACCCGCGCCAGGAATTCATCGGCACTGCCCATCTTGCGGAAGGCGTTGTAGCCGGTCTGCAAGAAAATCTGCAGGTCGGCAAAGCCGGCCATTTCGGCGGGTTTGCGCATCATTTTAAGGGCCGTGCCGGCAAAGGCACGGCGGGTCAGCCGGTCGAGCGCATGGCCGAGATGGTCGACAAGCCCAAGTTGCCGCTCGCGATCCGCGCGACGGCCCATCTTGCGATAGGCGGCAGCATAGGCTGCGGAATCGATTGTCTCGATCCTCCGACCGAGCGCCTTGACCATGTCGGCGTCAAGCTCCTCGGACAAGGCGTCGAGCTCCACCGCGTCGGCCACTGTTTCCAGTCCGGCCTCGGGCAGCACGCGGGTGAGGGTGGGGGCGACGCGAGCGACGTCGGCGTCGCGTTGGGCGGTGTCCTTCAGCCCATAGATTTCATCGAGGAAGAACTGCGCGGCATCATGAAAGCGCTTGTCCGCCAGAAGGTCGGCGTGCGTGCGCGCCAGCCGCTCCGACTGCCAGCGGCGCAAGAGCTCGCGGGCACGCATCGCCCCCTCGCTGGCGCGGGCGCGGTTGCGCAGCGCCGCGCTCTGTTCCATCCGGGCGATCAGGCGTCCGGCAATTTCCGCTTTCGTGTCCATGAAAATACTCTACCATTCCGGTTTAGAAGGTGCCGCCTAAAGACGGAAAAGCCCCGCGAATGGTTGCATGCGGGGCGCTTTCGGTCATTCGGGCGGCTGGGGGAGGATCGGCCACGGCCGACAGGGAACAGGGCACTTACCAAATGGCGCACAGCGAACGAATGTCACCTGTCGATACGACTTGGTTGCGCATGGACCGGCCGAACAATCTGATGGTGATCGTCGGCGTGCTCAAGCTGACCGGTCCGGTCGATGCGCGGAAGCTCGAAAAGATCATTGTCGACCGGCTGCTGGTCTATCGTCGCTTTCGCCAGCGGGTGGAGACGCGGCCGGCCGGCACCTGGTGGGTGGAAGCGCGCGACTTCGACATTTCCCGCCACATCCACCATATCCGGCTACCCGGCAAGGGGGGCGATGCCGAGTTGGAGCATTTCGTTGGCGAACAGGCGGCGATCCCGCTCGATCCGTCGATTCCTTTGTGGCAGATCCATATCGTCGAGAAATTCGAGGGCGGCGCAGCGCTGGTGGTGCGTATCCATCATGCAATTGCCGATGGAATCGCGCTGATCGGCGTCATGCTGTCGCTGACCGACGAGATGCATGCGCTCTCCGGTGGCCAGCCTGCGCCGCAGCCGACCAACAGCGGTGCGGAAGATGACGACAGGGACGCTGCGCATGATGACTGGCTGCACCAGGTGTTCGCGCCCTTCAACCAGGCGCTGAAGGTTGGCAGCAAGCTGTCCGGCAAGGGCCTCAAATATGCGGCCGAACTGCAGTCAAATCCGGTGCGCGCCATCGACTACCTCAAGGAAGGCACCAACATCCTCAGCGAGCTTGCCGGTCTCGTGCTGATGGCGAACGACAGCCCGACGCTGCTGAAGGGCAAGCCGCACGGGGTGAAGCGCGTGGCCTGGAGCGAACCGATGGCGCTGGCCGAGGTCAAGGCGCTGAGCCGGGGCATCGGCTGTTCGGTCAACGACATCCTGTTGTCGTCGGTGGCCGGGGCCATCAATTCCTACCTTGCCGACAAGGGGGAGACGACGGAGGGGGTCGAGATTCGCGCGCTGGTGCCGGTCAACCTGCGCAAGGAGGGGCGGCACCTGGAATTGGGCAACAAGTTCGGCATCGTCGCGCTGGAATTGCCGGTGGGCGTCGACAATCCCCTGGAGCGGGTTTTCGAAGTGCGCCGGCGCATGGACCAGCTTAAGAAATCCTACGAGGCGCCGGTCACCTTCGGTCTGCTGTCGGCGCTCGGCTATGCGCCGAAAATGGCACAGGACATGCTGTTCGACACGCTGCTGAGCCGCGCCACCGCAGTGATGACCAATGTGCCGGGCCCGCAGTTCCCGATGTCGATCGCCGGCTCACGGATCAGCCAGATCATGTTCTGGGTGCCGCAGGCGGGGGATGTCGGCATCGGCGTGTCGATCCTGACCTACAACGGCAATGTGCAGTTCGGCCTCATCACCGATGCGGCGCTGGTGCCCGATCCCAAGGCGATCATCGCCGGGTTCCGGCCGCATTTCGAGCGGTTGCTCTACCATACGCTGATGGAGCACGAGACCGGCGAGGCCGAGCCCCCGGAAGGCGGCTATGCGGCGGCGCGCCGGGCGGCGAACGACGAAGCCGCCGGGCACGGCCGCAAGCCGCGCCGGGCTTCGTCGAAAAAGGCACGCTGATCAGTCCTCCAGTTCCTCCTGGGCGGCGGCGACGTCGAAGTGCTCCATCGCATCCGCCGGCTCGCATGCAGCGGCCTGTTCATAGAGTTTCAGCGCCTCCTTCATCTTGGAGTTGCCGAACATCATGATGAGGCCGGCGCCGAATTCGGTGCGCGCCACTGCCGAGGTCGGATTGAGTTTCAGCGCCGTTTCGAAATGCTTGACGCCGGCGTCCTTGCTGGCGCCGTAGGTGAGGCCGCCGATCATGCCGCCCACCTTGTTGATGATCTCGGCATGGTAGGTGCCGAGCGCGATATGCGCATCGGCATGTTTGGGGGCAAGGCTGATCGCCTGTTCGAGGCTGTTGCGAACCTTGCCGGCCAAGCCCTCGGCCAGCGCCTTGCCGATCGAGATGCCCTGGCTGTAGCGCCCCAGCGCATGGGCATGCAGATACCAGGCGTTGGCCAGCCCCTTGGCGGCGCCGATAAGCTCTTCGGCGCGACCGGCCGATTCCTGCAGCATCGCCAGCTTGGCCGCGTCCTTGTCCTCAAGATAGGAGGCGTAGATGTTGGTGGCCTTGTTGGCGACATTGTAGCCGAGCAGGCCGACCGACAGGCCGAGTTCCACCGCCTCGGCAAAATCGCCGCGATGGTAGGCGCGCCAGGCATCCTGCAGCGTGGTAGCTGCGTCCTCGAACGAGCCCTTCGGCTTCAGGCGCGGATGCGCCTTGGCCTGAGCTTCCAGCGTCTTGGCGTCAGGGAACGGTTCGCAGTCGCCCTGATGCAGGCGCGGCCAGGCCTTGGCCAGCGCCGCCCCCTTGTAATCGTAGGCGGCCGACTTGTGCGGAAACGGCTTCCAGCGCGGCTTGGTCATTTTGTGTTTCCTCCTTCAGGTCTTGTAGCGTGCGGCGAGATGATCGAGCAGTTCGCGTTCATGCGGGGCAAGATAGGGCGCGGCCAGCGCCATGACATGGTAGGCGCCGCGTGCCAGCGCTGAACCATCCTCCGGCGCTCGGGGGTGGCGCACATAGTCGAAGGACAGCCAGTAGGTGGCGATCAGCGTCATGTTGAGCGCAAGAGCCTCGATGTCGGAGCGGCTCGCCCGCATGCGCCCGCTGGCTGCCAGACCTTCGAGGATGGTCTCGGCCGTGCGCTGCTTGTGGGCGAGGATGCGCTTGAACTGCACCTCGAGCTGGCGATGGCGCGAGACCAGATCGTTGATGTCGCGATAGACGAAACGATATTTCCAGATCGCCTCGAATACGAGATGCAGGAACAGCCAGATGTCCTCCGTATCGGAGGGGCGGGACTCGGGCGCGGCCAGTGTGCGTTCGATTTCCTGCCGGAAGGCGGCGAACAGCGCCTCGACGATCTGTTCCTTCGACTTGAAGTGATAGTAGAGGTTGCCGGGGCTGATGCGCATTTCCTCGGCAATGGCCGAAGTGGTCACACCGCGCTCGCCGAAGCGGTTGAAAAGATCGAGCGCGGTCGCAAGAATGCGTTCCTTGGTGCGCCGCGGCGGTTTTCGCTCCATGACCGCGGCTCCTTCCCCTGAAGCTTGAGGTTGCTAGGCCGGCATCACTTTGCCGGCGTCTTGGCTTTCAGTATAGCATTGAGCCTGTCGAGCGTCTGGTCAAGTTCAAGCGTTGCCTCGCGCAGATCGGTTTCGGGCAGCGCCTTGACGGCGCCTGAGGTGATGGTGCGACGGCGGGCGCCGAGCACCTCCTCGTCGAGTTCGACGCCGTGGCGGGCCAGCACCGGGGCAAGCTGTTCGCGCCGGCGCCTGAGATCGGTGAGCGTGCGCTGGTAGGCATGTTCGGCCAGCCGCTTGCGGCTCGCATAGGAGAACACGTTGGTGAAGAACATCTCCGCATCGCCCTGACCCGGCTCGAACAGCAGCACGTCGGCATTGGGAAACTCGGTGCGGTAGCGGTCCATGCCGGTTTTCATGCGCGAATGGATGATGGCACGGAAGGTCTGCGACATGACCGCCGGCAGGCCGTGATCGATCAGCGAAAAGCCGCCCGAGAAGCCTTCATCCTGGGCGAGATTGGCGTTGAATGGCACCAGCGGGTTGACGCAGAACAGCAGGCTCGCCCCCTCCTTGAGGGCCACCGAGGCATGCAGCGTTTTCATCAGCGCGCCGTCGACATAGTAGCGGCCGTCGATCTCGACCGGTGGGAACAGGCCGGGCAGGGCGGTGGTGGCCTGGACGGCGCGGGCGATCGGCACATGGTCCCAGCCGCGGGCGCCGAACGGCACCGCCACGCCGGTGTCCAGATCGGTCGCCACCAGGAACAGCTTGTGTTTGAGTTCGCGGAAATCGTTGGTCCGGCCCGGCGCCGTCAGCAGCCGGGTCAGAAAGACGCTGAAGCCGACGTTGTCGAAAAGCCCGGTGGGAACCGCGCGGACGAGACGCTGGAAGGATTCGAAAAAGCCGTGGCCGAACGGATTTTCAAGATAGCGTTTGGTCGCCTGAAAAAACAGGTCCGGGATCGCGGCGAGACGGCGGGCATATTCGCCAAACGCCGGACGCAGCAGAAGATCGGGATCGAAAGCATGCTCGGCGCCCTCGCTGGCAATGAACATGCGGTACATGTCGCGCGGAGTGAAGCCGTTGGCCAGGCCGGTGGCGATGACGCCACCCGAGGAAACCCCGACATAGACGTGGCAGTCGATGAAATCGACGCCGCGCAGGGCATCCTGAAGCGCCACCAGGGCGCCGATTTCGTAAATCGCGCCGAGCGGGCCGCCCCCGGCCAGCGCGACGCCGATCGACTTGCGGTTGGCCCGTTTCATTGCAGCACTCTCAACCCCCCAAACCCGGAAAGGCACGCATCATCCGGCGCGGAAGCTAGCCCGCGCCGGATGAACCTGAGATAACTCGAAAGGCGGATCAGCCGACCGTCTTGGCCTTCACGCTGGCGATCACCTTGGCCGCCTCATCCTTGGCGATCTTGGCCGAAGTGGTGACCAGTTCGGCCGCGTCATCCTTGACGACGTTGGCCTGCTTCATGACCTTCTTGGCGGAAGCGGCGACCATCTCGGTCGTCTCATCCTTGGCCGCATTGGCCTGCTTGAGAACCTTCTTGGCCTTGGCCGAGACGCTCTCGCTGGTCTTGCGGGCCTCGTTCTGCACCGTGCCGGACAGCTTGCGGGTCGAGGTGGTCAGCTCGTGCACGCGCTGGGTCAGGGTGTCGATGTCCTTCTTGGTCGGCACGTTGAGGCTGTGCAGCGCGCGGGCAACACGCTCCTCGAACACGCTCTCGAGCTTGTCCCAGGTGCCGCTGGCGGCCTTGCGCGCCTCGGCGAACTTGTCCTCGGCGACCTCGCGGGTGCGGGTCTGGATCTTCTCGCCTTCCTTGACCAGCGCCTCGAACACCTTGGTGCCCTCTTCCTGCGCCTTGGCGAAGGCGCCGAGGCCAGCCAACCAGATCTGGTGAGCCGAGTCCTTGATGGTCTGGGCAAGATGGGTTTCGGTGGAGGAGCCACCGGCAAGCGCCTTGAGCTTCTTGGCCATGATACGTTCCTTTGTCTGGGCTGCTCACCCGCCATCAGGTGACTTGCCAAAATCGATGGCCCATGAATAGCCGCTGCATTTAGAGAGTGGCGCCTAATCATCTAGAGGCTAGACTCTAAAGTTCGGATGTGAACGAATACGACTGGCCGGGGGACATCGGCTGCATTGGGAGGGTCAAGGTATGCATTACGTCGTCACCGGCGCGAGTGGTTTCATCGGCAAGCGGCTCGTGCGTGCACTGCTGGATCGGCCGGGAGCCGTCGTCTATTTCATCATGCGCAACCCGAGTGCCGCGCGCGTCAACGCTCTGCGCGCGTTCTGGAATGCGGACGCCAGCAGGGTTATTCCGATCGAGGGGGATCTCACCCAGCCGGAGCTGGGCGTTTCCAAGAGCAACATCAAGAAGCTCGCCGGCAAGATCGACCACGTTTATCATCTGGCCGCCATCTACGATCTGGAAGCCGATCCGCAGGCGGAGATGACCGCCAATGTCGAGGGCACCCGCAATGCGGTGAAGTTCGCCGAGGCGGTCGGAGCGCGGCTGTTCCACCATGTCAGCTCAATCGCCGCGGCCGGCATGTATGACGGCGTGTTCCGCGAGGACATGTTTGTCGAGGCCACCCGGCTCGACCATCCCTACTTCAATTCCAAGCATCTGGCCGAGAAGGTCGTGCGCACCGAATGCTCGGTGCCCTGGCGCGTCTACCGGCCCGGTATCGTCGTCGGCGATTCCAAGACCGGCGAAATGGACAAGATCGACGGGCCCTACTATTTCTTCAAACTGATCCAGAAGATGCGCCGGCTGCTGCCGCCATGGATGCCGACCATCGGAATCGAGGGCGGGCGCATCAACATCGTGCCGGTCGATTTTGTCGTCGCCGCGCTCAACCATCTGTCCCACCTCAAGGGACAGGACGGCAAATGCTTCCATCTGACCGATCCCGAGCCGCGCCGCGTCGGCGATATTCTCAACATCTTCGCCCGTGCTGCCCATGCGCCGGAGATGGCGGCGCGCGTCAATGCCGCGCTGTTCAGTTTCGTGCCCGAGGCGGTGATGAAATCGCTGATGGCGCTGGCGCCGGTGCGTCGCATCAAGAACGCGGTGATGAAGGATCTCGGCCTGCCGCCGGACATGTTCCGCTTCATCAACTATCCGACGCGGTTCGATTGCCGGGAGGCGGAAAAACTGCTGAAGCCGGCCGGCATCACCGTGCCTGCCATCGATACCTATGCCTGGCGGCTGTGGGATTACTGGGAGCGGCACCTTGACCCCGATCTGTTCATCGATCGGTCGCTGCACGGCCGGGTCGGCGGCAAGGTGGTGCTGGTCACCGGCGGTTCGGCCGGCATTGGCAAGGCGACCGCGTTCAAGATGGCGTCTGCCGGGGCGCGGACGATCATTGTTGCACGCGATCCGGAAAAGCTTGCTGCCGCCGCCAAGGAGGCCGAGGCGCTGGGGCTCAAGCTGTTCACCTACGTTGGAGACGTGTCCAGCTCCGAACAATGCGATACCCTGGTCAAGAAGGTGCTGAAGGATCACGATCACGTCGATTTCCTCGTCAACAACGCCGGTCGCTCGATCCGGCGCGGCATCGAGAATTCCTACGACCGCTTCCACGATTTCGAGCGGACGATGCAGATCAACTATTTCGGCGCGCTGCGTTTGACGCTCGGCCTGCTGCCCTCGATGTCGGAACGGCGGCGCGGCCATGTCATCAACATCTCGTCGATCGGCGTGCTGACCAACGCTCCGCGCTTTTCGGCCTATGTCGCCTCCAAGGCGGCGCTCGATGCCTGGACGCGCTGCGCCGCCTCCGAGTATCTCGATCGGGGTGTGGAGTTCACCACCATCAACATGCCGCTGGTGCGCACCGAGATGATCGCGCCGACCAAGTTCTACCAGAATGTGCCGACGCTCTCCCCAGACGAAGCGGCCGATCTGGTGGTCGAAGCCATCATCCACAAGCCGGCGCGGGTGGCGACACGGCTCGGCATCTTCGGCCAGGTGCTGCATGCTCTGGCCCCGCGCGTGGCGCAGATCGTCATGAACACGACGTTCCGCATGTTCCCCGATTCCGAAGCGGCCAAGGGCGCCAAGCCGGGCGAGGAGATGCCGACCGCCGAGCAGGTGACGATGACCCAGATCATGCGTGGCCTGCATCTGTGACAAGGGGCTCTGCCCCTTGCCTCACGCGGCCAGTTCGGTTGCGACCATGTCGAGAATGTCCGGCGACAGCGCCATCGCAAGGTGGCCGGTCGCCGGCACGACGCGCTCGGGCGTGCGCGCCAGACGGCCCGAATCCTGCGGTGCGATGATCTGGTCGCCGGTGCTCCAGATCGACAGGGTCGGCACCGGTGGCCACCAGTTGGCATTCAGGTCAACGAGCCAGTCATTGCCCGGCTCCATCTGACGGGAGTTGCGGCCGAGGCCGAAGTTGGCGATCACCGTGCCCTGATGCGGCCCGCCAAGCGTGACGAAACGGGCGATGCGATCCGGCCCGAACCGCCTCATACAGGCGCGCGTGACCAATCCGCCCATCGAGTGGCTGACGATCATCACCTTGTCGGCGCCGGTTTCCCCGATCAGCGCGGTGATGCGCCGGTCAAGCTGTTCGGCCATGATTTCAATGTCGGTGAACGGGGTTTCCAGGCTGATGGTGGCCACCGCAAAGCCGCGGGCGCGCAACGCGCGGCGGAACCACCACCAGTAGCCCCGGTTGCACATGTAGCCATGCACCAGCAGCACCGGTCGCTTGCCGGCCGGCAGGCGCCCGATGGCATCCGAGCCCATGGAGAGCTGCGGAAACGGCTGGATCAGCGCGAAGAAGGCAAGAAAGCCCAAGTACTCCTGCCAGACGGCGGCAACCGTCAGCGGGCCGATGCCGGGCGGGCGCGGGCTGGCATAGAGCCGGGAGACGAGGTAGGCGGCGCCCAGCACCAGCGCCTGCAGGATGAGAAAGCCGATGACAACTCCGGCAAGGCTCGCCAGCCAGCCAAGGCCAAGCCAGACCGAGCACAGATAGCCGAGCGCCAATACCTCGACCAGCAACAGAAACCGCAACAACCAGGCCAGCATCGGCGCTCCTATCGATGAGATCGCTCGATCTACCCGAGCACCCCTTGTTTGACCCGTGGTATCACAGGTCGAAAAACACGGTTTCCCTGTCGCCCTGCAGGTGGATGTCGAAGCGATAGACGGGCTTGCCGTCGCGCATCGACCTGTCGGCGATCAAGGTGTCGACCCGATGTCGCTGCTCGATCAGCGCCAGCACCGGATCGGCCGCGTTGGCCTTTTCCTCGTCCGAGAAATAGAGCCGCGTGTTGAGGCCGATGTTGATGCCGCGCGCGACCAGCCACAGCGTGATGTGCGGCGCCATCATCCGCCCGTTGCGCCCCTTGACCGAGCCGGGCTTGATGGTCTCGAAGCTCCATTCGCCGGTCTCGAAATCGCTGATGATGCGCGACCAGCCGCGAAAACCCCTGGCGATGCGGGCAAAGTCCGGATCCTCGGGATGCGGATAGATGCCGTTGCCATCGGCCTGCCAGGCTTCGATCAGCACATCCTTCACCGGCGCGCCGGTGCCGTCGCGCACGATCCCCTCGATGCGGATGCGCTCGCCCGGCGTATCCTCGGCGATGATGTCGTTGCCGAGTTCCTTGCGGAAGATGTCAAACCCGGCAGCACCGGGCGCCAGGCCGATGTGGACATAGGGGCCGGCGGTCTGCGACGGGGTTTCCTTAAGATAGTCGAGCTGTTGCGGCATGTCAGTTGCCCTCCAGGCGGTTCTCGAACAGCGTCGAGCGACGCCCGCGCAGGATGATGTCGAACTTGTAGGCGAGGCAATCGAACGGGATGGCCGCATTCATGTCGAGCGGGGCGATCAGCTGCTCGATGGCGCGCTTGTCGGGGATTGCATTGACGATCGGACATTGGGCGATCAGCGGATCGCCCTCGAAATACATCTGGGTGATCAGCCGCTGGGCGAAGCTGGTGCCGAACACCGAGACATGGATATGCGCCGGGCGCCAGTTGTTGACCCAGTTGCGCCAGGGATAGGCGCCCGGCTTGACCGTGCGGAAGAAGTAGTAGCCGCTGGCGTCGGTCAGCGTGCGCCCGCAGCCGCCGAAGTTGGGGTCAATCGGCGCAAGATAGGTATCCTTCTTGTGGCGATAGCGGCCGCCGGCATTGGCCTGCCAGATCTCGACCAGCGTGTTGGGCACCGGGCGGCCGTTCTCATCAAGAACCCTGCCATGCACGATGATCCGTTCCCCCACCGGGTCGCCGGTCTTGGCGAAATTCCGGATCAGGTCGTTGTCGATCGGATCGATGTCGGTATGGCCGAACACCGGCCCCGTGATCTCGGAGATCGAGTTCTGCAGCGACAGCATCGCCAGCCGGGGTGAGCGGGCGACCGAGGTCTTGTAGGTCGGGGTGAGCGCAGGCGGCTGCCACAGCCGGTCGCGCTGGTAGAATTCGCCGGGTTTGTGCATGGAGCGTCCTTTCCTCGGCGCAGGAGTATCACGGGGGCGGCGGGTTCATCAAAGAGGCGGGGCCGGCGGGGTTCATCAGGCGGACTCGAAATTATGCGCCGAAACCCGGCGCAGGGTATCGGCATCGGTGCCCGGCAGGTCGAAGAATTCAAGATAGACGGGAATCTGCTCGTACAGCATGTCGCGGCCGATCTGATAGGCAAGCCCGCGCGCCCGGGCCGCTGCCAGCAACGGCGTGATGTCCTGGCTCAGCACGACCTCGCCGACAAAGCACTGCTGAGCCAGCAAACCGACATCGAAAGGCAGGGGATCGGAAGGCTTCATGCCGAGGGGGGTGGCGTTCACGGCAAGATCGAAGCCTGCAAGGTCGGACGATCCGGTCTCGATCGTCAGCTTCGGAAAATGCGTCCGCAACCTTGCCGCCAGCGCCTCGCGCCGGCCGGCATCCGGATCGACCAGCGCCAGCCGGGCTACTCCGGCGCCGGCCAGGGAGGCGGCGATGGCCGAGCCGACCCCGCCAGCGCCGACGATCAGGGCACTGTCCCCGGTCACCCGGCGCCCCTTGCGCTTGATGCCGCGCACAAACCCTTCGCCGTCGAACATGTCGCCGACAAGCCGGCCGTCGCCGCGCCGGCGCACCGCGTTGCAGGAACCGGCGACCTTCACCGCCACCGACGTCTCATCAAGCAGGCCCACCACATCGACCTTGTGCGGCATGGTGATCAACGCGCCGATGAGGTTGGTGAAGTTGAAAATGACCGGTAGCGCCGCCGCACCCGCCTCGCGCGGCACCCCCATCGGGACGACGGCGACATTCTCGCCGATGCTGGCAAAATAGGGATTGAAGATCAGCGGTGCCCTAAAACTCCCTGTCGGATAGCCGATATGGGCGATGATGCGGGTATGTCCGTCGATTCTCATGAGATCACCTCAACTACCCTGCCGGTCGCCGCCGCCTTGCGCGCTGCGCCTTCTTGCATGCCTCCCGGCCGGGACGGCGTGAATCGATCGATGCTCCGAACGGTATAAACTTCACCGCGGAATTCAATTGTGCTGTGTGCGGCATCGAGTCTGGTCGGGCAAGCGCAATCGCCCGGAATGATGCGGCGCAGGCGGCGGGGCCAAGGCTGAAGCCTGCAAAAAGTGGTTGCCTTATCGACAAAAATCCGTATTCAGGGCGCTTCCCACCCGGACTTGGTGTCAGGGCAGGAGGTTTTGCGCCTCCGCAGCGGAGAGTTTCGTTCGCCGGCCGGGCCGGCAAGTGGTGCTGAGATGAAGATTCGTAATTCCCTCAAGACGCTGATGAAGCGCCATCGCGACAACCAGCTCGTCCGCCGTCGCGGCCGCGTCTACATCATCAACAAGACGCAGAAGCGGTTCAAGGCCCGCCAGGGCTGAGCTGGGCGGCTCAGGCCGCTACGCTCAAGACCGCTAAGGATTGAATTTGCCGCGCCATGGCGTATCCTCCCGTCGAGAGGTGCCCATGGCGCGGTTCGTTTTTGTGCTGGCTCTGCTGCCGCTGATCGGGACGGCTGCCGCCCAGCGTGCGCCGGCGCCCCCGGATTCGCCGCCCAGCCTGCCGCCAAACGCAAGACCGGCCCCCGAGGCGACGACGCTGGAAGGGCTCTACCTCAAGTTGAAGCAGGCGCAGGATCCGAACGAGGCGCGGCCGATCGCCAAGCAGATCGAGCAGCGCTGGGCCCGTTCAGGCAGCGACACGACGATGCTTCTGATGGAGCGGGTGAGCCAGGCCATGGCCGGCAACGCGCACGAGGTCGCACTCGAACTCATCGACCACATCCTGCTGTTGCAGCCCAACTGGGCCGAGGCCTATCACCGGCGGGCAACCGTGATGTTCATGATGGATGACATCGACGGAGCGCTGCGCGATATCCGCCAGACGCTGGCGAGGGAGCCACGCCATTACAGCGCGCTCGCCGGCCTCGGCCTGACGATGATGCGCCTGGGACAGAAGAAAACCGCCTATGCCGCCTACAAGAAGGCGCTTGAGGTGCACCCCCAGATGGTCGAAGTGCGCGCCATTCTCGACCGGATGAAGACCGAGATCGAGGGTCAGGATCTCTAGACTCCCCCATGCTGGTCGCGTTCGGTTTTTTGTCGACGGATCCGCTTTCTGGGTGCGAACCCCGCATCAGCTCGGCGTCGCGTCGCTGGCCTTTTGAGTTGCCCGCCGCTGGCGGGCGCCCCTCGCATAAGCTCGGCGTCGCGTCGCTCCTAAGGATTGGCTTTTCGTGACCCGCAGGTTGTTGGGGGGCGCTGGACTTATACCAAAGGTCATTGAAAATGACTCTTTGGGATTCTGTCCTGAATTTATCAACCCATTGAGTGTGTTTGATAAATTCAGGTTCTTGCAAAGGCCCCATGCGTCAGCATCCGGGGCCTTTGGTACTACTGCGTGTCGGAGCTGACGAAGGCGATGCGCAGCATGTTGGTGGCGCCGGGCGTGCCGAACGGGACACCCGCCACCATGATGATGCGCTGGCCAAGCTGGGCAAGGCCGCAGGCGCGTGCCGCAGCGGTGCCGATCCGCACCATGTCTGCCGTATGGGTCGGATCGGACCCGATCATCGGGTTGATGCCCCAGACCAGCTGCATGCGGCGCGCCGTGCGCTCGGAGGTGGTGAGCATGACAATTGGCGTGTAAGGCCGTTCGCGCGCGATCCTCAGCGCGGTGGCGCCGGAGGCGGTCCAGGCAACGATGGCCTTGAGGTCGAGCGTCTCGGCCACGGTGCGCGCTGCGGCGGCGATCGCGTCGGCGCCGGTCGGCTCCGGCTCGGTGCGCTGGCCCTCGATGATGATCATGTAGTTGGAATCGCGCTCGACCTGCTCGGCGATGCGGCTCATGGTCGAAACCGCTTCCAGCGGGAACTTGCCCGAGGCGCTTTCGGCCGACAGCATCACCGCGTCGGCACCTTCAAACACGGCCGTGGCAACGTCCGAAACCTCGGCGCGGGTCGGCGCCGGGGAATGGATCATCGACTCAAGCATCTGGGTGGCCACAACCACCGGTTTGCCATAGCGGCGGGCAAGGCGGGTAATGCGCTTCTGCAGGCCGGGCACCACTTCGAGCGGCATCTCGACGCCGAGATCGCCGCGCGCCACCATCAGCGCATCGGAAATTTCGAGAATTTCCTCGAGCCGCTCGATGGCCTGCGGCTTTTCGATCTTGGCCATCACAAGCGCGCGCCCGCGCGACACCTTGCGCACCTCGGCCACGTCCTCGGGGCGTTGCACGAAGGACAGGGCGATCCAGTCCACGCCGGCGGCGAGCACTGCATCGAGATCGGCGCGGTCCTTGTCGGTCAGCGCGCCGACCGGGATGACGGTGTCGGGCAGGCTGACGCCCTTGCGGTCGGAGATCAGCCCGCCGACTTCGACCGCCGTGTCGATAAATCCTTCGCCCTTGTCGCGCACGCGCAGGCACAGCTTGCCGTCGTCGATCAGCAGCCGGTGACCGACCTCGACCGACTGCAGGATTTCAGGATGGGGCAGATGGACACGGCGCGCATCGCCCGGCGTCTCCTCCGCATCGAGGCGGAAAGACGCCCCGTTCTTCAATTCCACCGAGCCGTCACCAAAACGGCCCACGCGCAGCTTGGGGCCCTGCAGATCGGCAAGAATGCCGATCGGGCGGTTGACCCACTTCTCGATCTTGCGGATCTGCTCGACGCGCTGACGCATCAGCTCGTGGCTGGAATGGCTCATGTTGATGCGAAAAACGTCGGCTCCCGCATTGGCGAGGGCAGCCACCGTCGCATCCTCCATCGAGGCTGGGCCGAGCGTGGCGATCAGTTTGGTGCGTCGATGGCGGATCACCGCTTCAGGTCCTCATGTTGCTGCGCTCACTGCGCCCGGCCGCCCACCTGGCCGCCGTCGCCAAGTTCGATCGTCCAGTCGGCCTGCTGGCCGGTGTCGATTTCCAGAAAGCCGGCGCGCTCATAGCCGCGAGCATAGCAGTCCTGCGGGCTGCGGATGGAAAATTCCTGATCGCGTGTGCAAAGATAGTTACTGCCGCTCCATTCGCCGCCGCGGTCATAGTCCTGGGCGAACACGTAGTAATAACGCGAGTTGAGCTTGCCCTTGAGGATCGTCTCGCAGGCGCCCGGCCTGAGATTGAACCAGCCCTCGGTCACCCAGGTGTTCTGATCCTGAAAGCCGATGGCCACCCCGATCCGCTGGGCAGTGGTATTGCAGACACGCAAATCCGCCCGTGCGGGCGTGGCCAGCAGCCCCCCCGCGACGAAGCACGCCGCAGCCATGAGCGAGCTAGGTGCGATCCGGATCAACGAGGATGACTCTGAGGTCGTTGGCATTGGTCAGCGTGGGTCCGGTCTGCACAAGGCCATTCACCTCCGTGAAGAACCGGGTGGAATCGTTATCGTCGAGCATGGAGCGCGCGTCCAGCCCCTGCCGGGTGGCGAGACGAAGCGTTTCGTGGTCAATGATCGCGCCTGCCGGATCGGTCGGCGCGCCGCTGCCCCCATCCGTCCCGTCGGTGTCACAGGCCAGCGCGACAATGCCGCGGGTGCCGCCGAGGGCCAGCGCCAGCGCCAGCGCATATTCCTGATTGGGGCCGCCGCGGCCGTTGCCGCGGATCGTCACCGTAAGTTCGCCACCGGAAAGGATTGCCAGCCGCCGCCCGCCGGCGAGGGCTTCCAGCGCCAGCCTTGCGTGGGTTGCGGCGACCTCGCGTGCCTCGCCGGTCACGTCCGGGCCGAGGTCGAGCACCCCGTAGCCCAGCTCGGCGGCGGTCGATACGGCCGCTGCCAGCGCCTCGGCCGGCCGCAGCACAATATCGAACCGGCAGCGCGCAAAGACCGGGTGCCCCGCCTTCGGCGATTCCTGCGCGGGATCGGTGAGAACCTGTTGCATCGCCGGGGTCATCGCAATGCCGTAACGGGCAAGGATGGCGCGAGCCTCCGCCTGGGTGGTGGAATCGGGCACGGTCGGTCCCGAACCGATGACGCTCGGATCGTCGCCGGGTACATCGGAGACCGCCAAGGTATGGACCGTTGCCGGTGCCAGCCGCGCCGCCAGCCGTCCGCCCTTGATGCGCGACAGGTGCTTGCGCACGCAGTTCATCGCCTCGATTGGCGCCCCCGATTTCAACAGGGAGGTCGTCAGCGCCCGTTTGTCGGTCAGCGACAAGTCGCCGGCCGGGGCGATCAGGTTGGCCGAGGCGCCGCCGCTCATCAGCACGACCACCGTGTCCTCGGCGCCGGCCTCGTCGGCAAGCGCCAGCATGCGTTCGGTGCCGGCAAGACCGAACAGGTCGGGCACCGGGTGACCGGCCTGGATCACCGGGGCGAGGCGGGTGCGGCAGGCATAGCCGTGGCGCGTTACCGCCAGACCGCGCAGCCGCTCCGGTGCAATGCCGCAGGTGTCGAGGTAATGGGCCTCGGCGGCCTGCACCATGCTGGCCCCCGCCTTGCCCGCCCCGAACAGATAGATGCGGCCCGAGCGGGCAGGTTCGGGCAAAAATCCGGCAAGATAGGTCGAAGGCAGCGCCCGGGCGACGGCAGCATCGAAAATGCGGCGTGCCCGCAGGCGGGCGGATTCATCCTGCATGTGCGCTCGATCCATCCTTCGATCGCCCCCTGCCAGCTTCCGGATTCCTGGGGCGCGCCAGCCAGATGCCCACTAATACCAACATGCCCCCAAGCCACTGCCAGGGGCCCAAAATTTCTGAAAACAGCAGCCACCCGAGCAGGGCGGCTGCCACCGCTTCCAGAAACACGACAAGGGAGGAAAATGCAACCGGCAAGCGGCCCAGCGCATAGGCCAGCAACCCCTGTCCCGCAGCCTGTGACACAAAAGCCAGCCCGGCCAGCACCAGCCAGCCCGTGCCACCCGCCGGCAGCATGCGGTCACCGTTGGCGAGCGCCACCAGGAGCAGGCAGGCTGCGCTCACCGCCGTGGACAGAAACATGATGCGCGCCGGCCCGCCGTAGCGACGCGCCTGATCGACGCAGACGATGTAGAGCCCGAAAAACAACGATGTCGCCAGCCCCTGCACATCGCCGCTCAGCCGTTCGGGTGCGAATTCGAAGCTGTCTCGAATGAGCAGCATGCCGCCGGCAAGGCACAGCACGAGTCCGGCAATCTCGCGCCGGTGCAGCACCGCGCCGAACACCAGCGCAGAGACCAGAAACACCCAGATCGGCGCCATCGTGGCGAGCAGCGTCGCATTGGCAATCGTGGTGTTGAGGATCGACAGATGCCAGAAAACAAGATCGCCCGTAAAGGCGAGGCCTGAGAGCACGACCGCCCGGCGGAAGGCGCCCGGCACGGCAATCGGGGGTTCGGCGGCGAGCCGTTGCCAGAGGTAGAGCGGGGGCAGCGCCAGCGCCACGCGCCAGAACGCGCTGGCAAACGGTCCCACGTCGGCAAGGCGCACGAAAACGGGCGAAAAGCCCATTGCGACGGCGCCTATGACCAGCGCCAGAAAGGCAACGAAAGCCGGGCGGGGCGAGGGCATGGCGGGCTTTCTTCCCTCGGGGAGTCGAGAACGGTCTCCCGACCTACAGCGTGTTGCCCCGATGCGGAACCCTCCCGGCAGGGCGAAGGCGCAATATTTCGGCACGCCCCGCATCGTGCGCGGGCAATCCGTCGCGGGGGCCGGCTCCCTGCGGCTTCGGAGTTATTTTAAATTCAAACTTTCGCACTTGAATTGACGGCTCTGCGCGATACCATCGCTGCCCGTAAGGGGCGCCCATGCATGGCGCGTGTGTTTGGTGATGGGGCGGGCCCTGTCCTGCCTGGTCGCTGTCTCCGCACGTGCGGAGCCGGCCGCTACTGGAGGAAAAGCAGGCATGATGCTGGCTGGCAAACGCGTGCTCATTACCGGTGGCGGTTCGGGGACCGGCGCTGACCTTGCGCGCGGATTTGCGCAAGCGGGCGCCGAGGTGGTGATTGCCGGCCGGCGCAGGCAAGCGCTGGAGCGCACAGCGTCAGCGACCGGCGCCCGGGCGATCGAGGCCGATGTGACCGACGAGGACAGTGTTGTCGCGCTGTTCCGTGCCGCCGGTCCCTGCGCCATCGTCATCGCCAATGCCGGGGCGGCGGACAGCGCCCCTTTCGCCAGGACCTCGCTGGCGCAATGGCGGGCGATGCTGGATGTCAATCTCACCGGCACCTTTCTCACCTTTCGCGAGGGATTACGGCAGATGCCGGACTGGGGGCGGCTGATTTCCATCGCCTCCATCGCCGGGCTGAAGGGCTATGGCTATGTGGCGCCCTATGTCGCGGCCAAGCACGGCGTCGTTGGTCTGGTGCGGGCGTTGGCGCAGGAAGTGGCGCGCACGGCGATCACGGTGAACGCGATCTGCCCCGGCTATCTCGATACCGAGATGACGGACCGTTCGGTGGCCAATGTCATGGCAAAGACCGGCCGCAGCCACGAGGAAGCGGTCGCGGCGCTGGTCCGAAGCAATCCGCAGAGGCGGCTGATCGCCCCCTCTGAAGTCACCGCAACGGCGCTGTGGCTGTGCGAGGAAGCGGCACGAAGCGTCAATGGCCAGGCGATCGCCCTGACCGGAGGGGAATGAGCATGACCGAACTTGCCACCCTGCGCCCCAAGCACTTCCTGTGGTCGGTCGAGGACCGCATCGCCCGCGTCGCGCTCAACCGGCCGGATCGCAAGAACCCGCTGACCTTCGACAGCTACGCCGAACTGCGCGATACGTTCCGCGCGCTCGTCTATGCCAGCGATGTCGACGTGGTGGTGTTTGGTTCCACCGGCGGCAATTTCTGTTCGGGCGGGGATGTGCATGACATCATCGGCCCGCTGGTCGGCATGGATATGAAGGGCCTGCTCGCCTTCACCCGCATGACCGGGGATCTGGTCAAGGCGATGATCGGGTGCGGCCGGCCGATCATTGCGGCGGTGGACGGGATCTGTGTCGGCGCCGGTGCGATCATCGCCATGGCCTCCGACCTCAGGCTGGCGACGCCGGCCGCCAAATGCGCCTTCCTGTTCACCCGCGTCGGTCTTGCCGGCTGCGACATGGGGGCCTGCGCGATCCTGCCACGCATCATCGGTCAGGGGCGGGCGGCGGAACTGCTTTACACCGGCCGCAGCATGTCCGCCGAAGAGGGCGAGCGCTGGGGGTTCTGGAACAGCCTTCATGCGCCGGACCGGCTTGACGCGGCGGCCATGGCGCTGGCCCGCCAGTTGCGCCAGGGGCCGGTGTTCGCGCATGGCATCACCAAGACCCAGCTCAATCAGGAATGGAACATGGGCCTCGACCAGGCGATCGAGGCGGAAGCGCAGGCCCAGGCGATCTGCATGCAGACGAACGATTTCGAACGCGCCTACCGCGCCTTTGTGGCCAGGGACAAACCGGTGTTCGAGGGTAACTGATGGCCGATCGTTCGTTCCTCGACTGGCCGTTCTTCGAGCCCCGCCATCGCGAGCTTGCCGCTGAGGCCGAGGCCTGGTGCGCCGCCAACCTTGCCATCGATCATGGCGATGTCGATGCCGCCTGCACAACGCTGGTGCGCCGTCTCGGCGCCGCCGGCTTTCTGGAAATGACCGGGGCGGAGGAGGGCGAGACGCTGGACGTGCGTTCCCTTTGCCTGATGCGCGAGACGCTGGCGCGCCACGAGGGGCTGGCCGATTTCGCTTTTGCCATGCAGGGGCTGGGCATGGGCGCGGTCAGCCTGTTCGGGAGCCCGGAGCAGCGGCGCTGGCTGACACGGACGCGGGAAGGCACGGCGATCGCCGCCTTCGCGCTCACCGAGCCGGAGGCCGGGTCCGATGTGGCGGCGACGGCGACCACCGCCGTGCGCGCCGCGGGCGGCTACATCCTCAATGGTGAGAAAACCTATATCTCCAACGGCGGCATTGCCGACATCTATGTGGTGTTTGCCCGAACCGGCGAGGGGGAGGGCGCGCGCGGGCTGTCGGCCTTCCTGTTGCCGGCGACGACGCCGGGGTTCGATGTGGCCGAGCGGATCGAGGTGATCGCGCCGCATCCGCTCGCACGATTGCGGCTGGCCAATGTATTTTTGCCCGAAAGTGCCCGTATCGGCGCGGCCGGCGCGGGGTTCAGGATCGCCATGTCGGTGCTGGATGTGTTCCGCTCGACGGTGGGGGCGGCGGCGCTCGGCTTTGCGCGCCGTGCGCTCGACGAGGCGCTGGCCCGGGTTCGGGCGCGCCGGATCGGCGGGGAGCCACTGTCTTCGCTGCAGATCGTGCAGGGCCATCTCGCCGATATGGCCCTGGAGATCGATGCGGCTGCGCTCATGGTTTATCGGGCGGCCTGGACCAAAGACCGCGGCGCGGCGCGGGTGACGCGCGAGGCGGCGATGGCCAAGCTTCTCGCCACAGAGGCGGCGCAGCGTGTCATCGATATGGCGGTGCAGCTGCATGGTGGCGACGGCGTGCGCCGCGGCAGCGCGGTTGAAAGCCTTTATCGTGAAATCCGCGCCCTTCGCATCTACGAGGGCGCTTCCGACGTGCAACGCGTGGTCATCGCCCGCGCGGTCCTTGCCGAGCCAGGAGTTTCGACGTGACCTCACCCCATCATTTCCTGCATCCCAAATCCTGGAAGCCGGCCAAGGGCTATGCCAATGGGGTGGCGGCGCGCGGGCGCATGGTGTTCGTCGGCGGCATGGTGGGCTGGAACGGTGACCAGCAGTTCGAGAGCGACGATCTCGTTGCCCAGACAGAGCAGGTGCTCAGGAACATCGTGGCGGTGCTGGCCGAAGCCGGCGCCGGCCCCGAGCATCTGGTGCGGCTGACCTGGTATGTCACCAGCCGGACCGAGTACCTCGCCGCCCTGCCCGAACTCGGCAAGGCCTATCGCGCGGTGCTCGGCCGGCATTTCCCTGCCATGGCGCTGGTACAGGTGGTCGCGCTCGTCGAGGACCGCGCCAAGGTTGAGATCGAGGCGACTGCCGTCATCCCGGAGTGACACCAGAGATGCGAGCGGCCACAGACCAAAGGCCCCATGCGTCAGCATCCGGGGCCTTTGGTGTGAGGCCCGAAAACAAAAAAGCCGAAGCGGTTTGCTTCGGCTTTTCAATGGCTTATGAGGCCTTTAGAATGGTGGGCGCGACAGGGATTGAACCTGTGACCCCTACGATGTCAACGTAGTGCTCTCCCGCTGAGCTACGCGCCCGAAACCGGGACCTTGAGGTCGGGAAGGCCGCTCTATAGGAAAGCTGCCCCGGCTTGGCAAGCAAATTCGCCCGGCCTGCGCTCAGGCGGCTGCGAGCAGTTTCTTGACCTCGTTGACGAGGTCCTTGAGGTGAAACGGCTTGGACAGAACCTTGGCATCCTTGGGCGCCTGCGAATCGGGATTGAGCGCCACTGCGGCAAAGCCGGTGATGAACATCACCTTGATGTCGGGATCGAGTTCCGTCGCGCGGCGCGCCAGTTCGATCCCGTCCATTTCCGGCATCACGATGTCGGTCAGCAGGAGCTCGAACGGTTCCTCACGCAGGCGGTGATAGGCCGCCTTGCCGTTGTCGAAGGAGGCGACGTCGTAGCCGGCATTCTGCAGCGCACGCACCAGGAAGCGGCGCATGTCGTTGTCGTCTTCGGCAAGGAGAATCTTGGTCATGGAATCGGTCCGGCGCCTGTTCTTGGCTCTGTCGATTAACCCCGGACATGGTAAACAAAGCGTAACTTTGCCAAGGGTTCCAGTTAGAAATCGGCTGGTTCCCCGTCCGGGCCTTCGCCGCCGCGCCTGCCGGCGCTTGAGGCAGCTTCCGCACTGTCTGCCGGAAGTCGCCCGCCGCCGCAATCGCCATCGAGAACCAGGGTTACGGCAGGTTATATCAAAGACCCCGTATGCTGACGCATGGGGCCTTTGAAAGGACCTGAATTTATCGAACATACTCGATGGGTTGATAGATTCAGGACAGAATCCCAAAGAGTCATTTTCAATGACCTTTGGTATTAACCCTTGCCCCGGCGCCCGGCCTGGCTTGCATTCCGCAACAGGTCGGGGCAGCCTTCCGCCATGATGGCGCCGCGCTCTTCTGTCCCCGGTCCGGACCCGAGCCCGTTCCGGCTCGACATGCCGGCGCGGATCGCCGCGCCGGTGTTGTTCAATTCACCGCATTCAGGCGGGGGCTGTCCGCCGGAGTTTCTCGCCCAGACCTGGCTCGGGCTGCATGATCTTCGTCGTTCCGCCGATCTGCATGTCGACCGGCTGATCGAGGATGTCGGCGGGTTCGGCCTGCCGGTCATGCGGATGCAGCTGCTGCGCTCGTTCATCGATGTCAACCGGGAGCCGCTGGAACTCGACCCGGCGATGTTCCGGGGGGCGATGCCGGCCTCGGCCAATATCACCTCGGCGCGGGTCGCGGCAGGCTACGGCATCATTCCCCGGCTGGTGAGCGACCAGCTGGCGATCTATCAGCGGCCCTGGCCGATCGAGGAGGCGCTTGCCCGGATCGATCGCTGGTACCGGCCCTACCACCATGCGCTGGAGACGGTGGTCAGCCAGCTTCAGGCGGCGTTCGGCAGTGCCGTCATTATCGACTGTCACTCGATGCCCTCGGCAAGCCTGCCGCGCAATGGCGCCGATGTCGTTCTAGGCAACCGGCACGGCAAGAGTTGCGGGGCTGCGCTGACCGATCTGGCGCGCAGCTGTTTCGAGGAGCTGGGTTTTACGGTCGCCTGCAACCTGCCCTATGCAGGCGGCTATATCACCGAGCACTACGGGGTGCCGGCGCAGGGACGGCAGGTCCTGCAGGTTGAGGTCAACCGCGCACTCTACATGGATGAAACGACCTATGCGCCGCACCGCGGTCTGGACGAGGTGAAAGCGGCGATGACCGCGCTTGCCCACACACTTGTCGCGGACTGGCAGATGCGCGGAATGCGCGCGGCCGCAGAATAAAAAGGGCCACCCTTTCGGGTGGCCCAAGTCTAGGGAGGAAACGCCCAAAGGAGGGCTACGAACGAGGGCGAACCGTCGTTCGATGAGAAGAAACTAATTGTGCGCCGCACAAAATGCAAGTCAAAAAATCTATGAAACTTAAAAAATTCGTGAAGACGGGCTGCGGGGATCTGCTCTGGAGCGCAACCTACAGTTTTGGTTGGTGTTTTTCCTTGCCACAGCAAACCAGCCTAATCGGCTCGTGAATCGTGCCCAAAGGCGAGCGGAAAAAATATTCTACCGCATTCCGAGGCAATTTCAGACAATTCGAGTAATTCCTGTGGTGCGCGACTGAGGGGCTGACCCCGTGTCAGCGTCCGCTTGCGGCTCCCGCAAGGCGGCGAAATGCGCTGCGGGACGATTGGTGCGTCGCACAATCGTCGGTCGTGCGGTCAGGTAAGGCATGCCCCTGCCGATAAGTTCGGCGTGCGACGCAGCGGTGGGGGCGATCTCCGCCGGGCAATGGTTGCTTCCTGGCCGAATCCCGTTATTGCCAGCATAACGATACACAAAGCGCCCGTGGCGGGAGGGGCTAGAACATGCGTCCGGTTGATCTGGTCGAGTTTCTCGACCATCTGGCCCTGGTTTCGGGCGAGGCCATCCTGCCGTTCTTCAGGAACCATTTTTCAGTCGTCGACAAGAACGGCAAGGGCGTGTTCGATCCGGTGACCGAAGCGGACCGGGCGGCAGAGCTGGTGATCCGCCGCGAGATTCGCGAGCATTTCCCCGATCACGGTATTCTGGGCGAGGAGTTCGGCGGCGACCGGCAGGATGCGGAATTCGTCTGGGTGGTCGACCCGATTGACGGCACCCGCTCGTTCCTGTGCGGCCTGCCGGTGTGGGGCACGCTGATCGGCCTCAAGCGCAACAACGCGGCGGTGCTGGGGCTGATGCACCAGCCCTACACCCGCGAGCGGTTCTTTGGCGACGGCGCGCGCGCCTGGATGAAGGGGCCGTTCAACGAGCGCAAGCTTGTCAGCAGCACGATCACCGACATCGCCTCGGCGACGCTGATGACCACCACGCCGGCCCTGTTCAAGGGCGCGATGCGCGACAGCTACGACCGCATCGAACGTTCGGTCAAACTCGCCCGATACGGTACCGATTGCTATGCCTATGCGATGCTGGCCTCCGGCCATGTCGATCTGGTGATCGAGACCGGGTTGCAGGCCTATGACATCGTCGCGCTGATCCCGATCATCGAGGGCGCCGGTGGCGTGATCACCAACTGGCAGGGCGGATCGGCGATCGACGGCGGCGATGTGGTTGTCGCCGCCAACCACCAGCTGCATGAAAAGGCGCTCAGGCTTCTGGGCGGATAAAGGCGTCGAACGCCGCCCAGAACTCGGCGCGGAACGGATCGCGCTCGTTCAGGATCTCGTGCTGGGCGCCGGTGATGGTGACCGCTGCGGCTCCGCGCAGGCGGGCCGCCAGCAGTTCGGCCGCCGGGGTGTCGACCACCCGGTCGCCGCCGGCCAGGATATACAGCAGCGGCACCCGCAGCTGCAGTCCGAATTCGGGATCGGCCATTTCGCGCATCAGCCGGAAGGCGGCGGCAATCCAGCTGATCGTCGGGGCGCCGATGCCGAGTTCGGGGGCAGCGGTGAGGATGGACACCGAGCGTTCGTAGCGCATGGGGTCGCTGGTCAGCACGTTGCCCTCGAAGGGAGCGAAGGCGCTGGCCACCTGCGCGCTCGAAAACGGCACATACATGCCGCCCAGCCCGATCAGCGACAGCAGGCGGGCTGTCTGCTCGCCCCAGCCGCCGAGGGGGGCGGCGTGAATGCCGATCATCGGTGCGCTTGCTGCCGCGCGCGCCAGCCGGTTCTCGCCGCGCGCCAGCGCCAGCGTCAGGATCGCGCCGCCCATTGAATGGGCGAGGCCGTGCCAGGGCTGTGGCGCTGCGCGGCCGGCGAGCCAGGCAAGCGCGGCCTCGACATCGCGCAAATAAAGCAGAAAATCATCGATATGGCCCTTGGCGGGGTCGGCAAGCTCGCGCATCGAGCCGCCCTGTCCGCGCCAGTCGAAGGCGAACACCGCAAATCCGCGCTGCATCAGCTCGTCGATGGTCTCAAGGTAGCGTTCGATGAACTCGCTGCGGCCCTGAAAGAGCAGAATGGTGCCGACAGGCTGGGGCGGGGTGAACCAGGCCGCGCGCAACGTCACGCCGTCGATGGTCCGGAGCCTGACCAGTTCCGCCCCCTGAGGCAGCGGGTTGTCAGGCAGATCGACAAGGCGATCGAGGCGAAGGGTCATGGTCGAGGCCTGCTCCACCTCCTGCTTGTCACCCCGGGCGTGAATGCGCAAGGCCGGAAATGGCGTTACCCGCCGTGCGCATCCAGCGGGCGTTCGCTCACCACCTTGAGGCCGAGCACGGCGCCGCTGTCGCCGCTGATCACCAGCCGCACCATGCGGCGCTCACCCAGCCGGGCGGTGGCGGTGAAATTGGGGCCACGGCGGCGGATGTCGGAGACTTGCCGGAAACCGGCCCGGTCGAGCACATCGGCGATGTCGCGCTCATCGAGCGCCCCGCCCGTCGTCTCCGCGCCAAGGTCGGGCATAGCCGGGCGATGCCAGGTCACGTAGGCGGCCGGCCACAGAAGCACCAGCACCATGCCGGCAAGGACCGCAAGACCGCTCACTGCCGAGCGCCAGCGGCGGCCTGAGCGGGCGGATGAGAAGGTCGCAGGCAGGGTCATGGCAGGTGTCCCGTCATCGCGCCATGAAACGCCCCCGGCACTGAACCTTGCCGGAAGCGGGTATTCAGCGGCCGTTCAAGGGCGCCGCGTCCGACCTCTTGAAAGCGCTCCAAGGCGCCCTATCTCAAGGGTGGCGCCGGCCAATCAGGCGGCGCCTGAACCAGACCGGTTCCCGGCCCAGGGTGGCGGGAACCCTCCACTGTCGCTTCAAGGAGGACAGAATGCGTCATTTCGATCTTACCCCCCTCTATCGTTCGACCATCGGCTTCGACCGGCTTTTCTCGCTGTTCGACGATCTGCCGAACCTCGATGCCGCCGGCGCGGGCTATCCGCGTTACAACATCGAGAAGCTGAGCGAGAACGACTACCGTATCACGCTGGCGGTGGCCGGATTTGCCGAGGCCGACCTGACGGTGGAGGTGACCGACACCGTGCTGGTCGTGCGCGGCAGCAAGGCCGAGGCGGCCGGTGCCGACAAGCCGGAGATGCTGTTTCAGGGCATTGCAGCGCGCGCCTTCGAACGTCGCTTCCAGCTCGCCGATTCGGTGACGGTGGCCGGCGCGAAGCTGGAGAACGGGCTGCTCGCCATCGACCTCAAGCGGGAAATCCCGGAAGCGCGCAAGCCGCGTCTGATCCCGATCGGCGCGGAGCGCGTGGCTCTGGCGGACAGGGCCCATTGAAGCGCCTTCAGCCGGTGAAATAACAGCAGGCGCCGCAAGGCGCCTGTTTTCATTGGCGCCTGTTTTCATTGGCGCCTGTTTTCATTCCAGCGGCGCGGCGGGTATCGGCTGCCCGTCGGACGGGTTGCGATTGCCGCGGAAATCAAGCACGCGCGGGGTATCCGCCGGGCTTCCGGCCTCGGGCTCACGCAGGCGCGGCACCTCGCGCACCTGCGGCGGCATGTCGATCACCGGGCGTGCCGGGGCCTCGGCCAGCGGGGGAGCCGGCGGTGGCAGCGACGGGCTCGGCGGGGCCTGAGGCTCGACCTTGCTCGACGGCGCGGTAACGCCCGGGGTCATCGGAATGACGCGCGGCTGGGAGCGTGTCCCGGCACCGGGCGGGGGTTCGCCCGTGCCGTCGCGCGGGATCGCCAGCGGCGAGCGCTTGGTGGTGGTGGGCGCGCGGGGCCCGAGGTCGGGATTGGCCGGCTGGGGCGGCACCTCGCGTGCCTGCGGCGCCGGGCGCGGCCGGGCGCGCGGGGGCTCGTTCCGCGGGGGCGGCGTCGACTCGACCTTCGGGTTGTCGTCATCGACCTCGGGGTCGACGATGACGCGCGAGCCGCCGCGACGGCGCTCGCGGAAGGCTTCAAGGATGGCGCCGTCGTGCGCCGAGACGATCAGGCGCACCGGCACGTCATAGGGGTCAATGGCATTGAGCACATAGACATCGCGGTTGAGGCGCGGCCGGGTGAAACTGCGGAAGCCCTGATCGCGCAGTGTTTCGATGACATCGCGCGGGGAGAGCAGGGCTTCGGCGCCATAGTCGTAGCGAAACTGCGCCGCCGCAGGCGCATTGAAACCCGCCAACAAACCGCTGACCAGCATCAGCGATGTCGTCCCGTTCAACATCAGTCGGCAAAATCGTCGTGTATCCATGATCCTGACGAAGGCGTCCGCCCTCTCCTCATCATCTCTAGCGCCCGACGAGCCCGCCTCCCATTGCTCGGTTATTGGCCCTGAACGGCGATTGAACGAACGATGGCAACAAATTGGTCGATCTCGCTGTCGCGCGTGACGAAGGAGCAGACCAGACGCACCACGTCCTCATCCGCGCCGAGCCGATCGGCGGGGGCCAGCGAGCGTGCCGTCCATTCATAGAACTGGGCACCGGCCGCGCGCAGCGCCGCGATCGTTTGTTGCGGCAGCAGGACGAAGACCTCGTTGGCCTCTGTCGGCCAGGCCAGCCGGATGCCCGGCACCGCCGCCAGCCCCTCCGACAGGCGCTGGGCTGCACGGTTGGCGTGACGGGCAAGATCCAGCCAGTGATTGTCGGCCAGATAGGCGTCGAACTGGGCCGAGAGCAGCCGGCCCTTGGATACGGTCTGGCCGGCGCGCTTGCGCCGATACTTGAAGTCCTGGGCGAGGGCGGGATCGAAAAACACCACCGCCTCGGCCATCAGGCAGCCGTTCTTGGTCCCGCCGAATGACAGACAATCGACACCCGCCCGCCAGGTCATTTCCGCGGGCGTGCAGCCCAGCGACAGCAGCGCATTGGCAAAGCGCGCGCCATCCATATGCACCTTCATTCCGGCCTCATGCGCGACGCCGGCAATGGCGGCGATCTCGTCGGGGCGATATACGGTGCCGCATTCCGTTGCCTGCGACAGGCTGAGGCCGCGAAACGGAGGGTGGTTGGTGCCGCCCGGCTCGTCGGCAAGATGGGACGCGATGGCGGCGGGCGTCAGCTTGGCGCCGACCCCGGCCAGTCCCACCAGCTTGCCGCCGGCCGAAAAGAATTCCGGGGCGCCGCACTCGTCATCGATGGCGTGGCTTTCCTGATGGCAGAGCAGGGCGCCGTGCGGCGGCACCATGCTGGCGATCGCCAGCGCGTTGGCGGCGGTGCCGGTGGCGACCAGAAAGGTTTCGACCTCACGCTCGAAAATCGCGTTGAGCTGCGCTTCGACCCGGCGGGTCAGGGGATCCGCGCCATAGGAGGGCATGGCGCCCGCATTGGCGGCGACCAGCGCCTCGATTACCCGGGGGCTTGCCCCCACCACGTTATCGGATGTGAAAATCATCGGTCGTCCGTTGCTGTCGCGCCGCTGCCCGGCAGAAAGGGCCGACGTGAAAGGCAACAGTGGCATGCGCCCGCTGCCGACGGCAAGCCGTCACCGGCCATGCTTTTTGCGCAACACCCCTGCGGTAAATGGCGCGGCCCGGTTGTAAGCAGGAGTTTCATCTGCAATGGTGCGACTCCGCATTAGGACAGAGTTGCTTACCTTTTCTGTTCGGCGGCTCGCACGTGCGCGAGAGACCAGATGTTTGTATCCCAAGCCGCCGGGGTGGTCGGCAAGGAGAGCGTGTCATGACCACGACAAGGTTCGTGCAGGAAATCCGTGCGTCGATGCCCGAGGGTGCGTCCGCCGGAGACTTCAACAGACAAGCGGTTGCGAACGCGGCGGTGACCGATCCCGGCTTTCCCGCCGGCGAGGGTCTTTACGATCCGGCGCTGGAAAAGGATTCCTGCGGTGTTGGCTTTATTGCCGACATGAACAACCGCAGGAGCCACGCGATCGTCGAGCAGGGCCTGCAGATCCTGCACAATCTCGACCATCGCGGCGCCGTCGGCGCGGATCCCAAGGCCGGTGACGGCTGTGGCATGCTGGTGCAGATCCCGCACCGCTTTTTCAAGGAGGAGTGCGCCAAGCTCGGGTTCGACCTGCCCGAGCCGGGCGAGTATGCCATCCTCCAGCTGTTCCTGCCGCGCGACAAGGCCGGTCGCAAGACGGTGCAGAAGATCGTTGACAAGACGATCAAGGCTGAAGGGCAGAAGGTGATCGGCTGGCGCGATGTGCCGGTGGATAATTCCGGTCTTGGGGAAAGCGTGCTGCCGACCGAGCCGGTGCATCGTCAGGTGTTCATCAGCCGCGGCGAGGGCATCGAGAGCCAGGACGATTTCGAGCGCCGGCTGTTCATCCTGCGCAAGGTCATTTCCAACGCGGTCTACGACCTCAAGGATCCGACGACCAAGGGCTACTATCCGGTGTCCTCCTCGTCGCGCACGGTGGTCTACAAGGGTATGCTGCTTGCCGGCCAGCTCGGCGACTATTTCCCGGATCTGCGCGATCCGCGCTTTGAGAGCGCCCTGGCGCTCGTCCATCAGCGGTTTTCGACCAATACCTTCCCGACCTGGTCGCTGGCCCATCCCTACCGCATGGTGGCGCACAACGGCGAGATCAACACCCTGCGCGGCAACGTCAACTGGATGGCGGCGCGGCAGGCGAGTGTTGATTCCGAACTGTTTGGCAGCGAGATTTCCAAGCTGTGGCCGATTTCCTACGAGGGTCAGTCGGATACCGCGTGTTTCGACAACGCGCTCGAATTCCTGGTACAGGGCGGCTATTCGCTCGCCCATGCGATGATGATGCTGGTGCCGGAGGCCTGGGCCGGCAATCCGCTGATGGATGAGCAGCGGCGCGCCTTCTACGAATACAATGCCGCGCTGATGGAGCCGTGGGACGGGCCGGCGGCCGTCGCCTTCACCGATGGTCGCCAGATCGGCGCGACGCTCGACCGCAACGGGCTGCGCCCCGCCCGCTATCTCGTCACCGATGACGGGCTGGTGGTGATGGCTTCCGAAATGGGCGTGCTGCCCATTCCGGAAGAAAAAATCGTCACCAAGTGGCGCCTGCAGCCGGGCAAGATGCTGCTGATCGACCTTGAGCAGGGGCGCATCGTTTCCGATGAGGAAATCAAGGCCGAACTGGCCCATGCCAATCCCTACAGGGACTGGCTGAAGCGCACGCAGATCGTGCTTGAGGATCTCAAGCCGGTGGAGCCGCGCGCCTCGCGCACCGATGTCTCGTTGCTCGATCGCCAGCAGGTGTTCGGCTATACGCAGGAAGACCTTGCCCTGCTGATGGCGCCGATGGCGATGACCGGGCAGGAAGCGGTGGGTTCGATGGGCACCGACACGCCGATCTCGGCGCTGTCGGAGAAGTCGAAGCTGCTCTACACCTACTTCAAGCAGAACTTCGCGCAGGTGACCAACCCGCCGATCGATCCGATCCGCGAGGAACTGGTGATGAGCCTGGTCTCGTTCATCGGGCCGCGGCCGAATCTGTTCGATCTTGAGGGCAACTCGCGTCGCAAGCGGCTTGAGGTGCGCCAGCCGATCCTGACCAACGAGGATCTCGAAAAGATCCGCTGCATCGGCCATTTCGAGGACCGGTTCGACACCAAGACGCTGGATATGACCTATCCGGCCGAGCGGGGCGCCGCCGGCATGCGCGATGCGGTCGACCGCCTGTGCGAGCGGGCGGAGGCTGCGGTCGCCGGCGGCTATAACATCATCATCCTGTCCGACCGTGGTGTCGGTCCGGACAAGATCCCGATCCCATCGCTGCTGGCGACGGCGGCGGTGCATCATCACCTGATCCGCAAGGGATTGCGCACGGCGGTCGGCCTCGTGGTCGAGACCGGGGACGCGCGCGAGGTGCATCATTTCTGCTGCCTTGCCGGCTACGGCGCCGAAGCGATCAACCCCTGGCTGGCGTTCCAGACCATGGAAGCGATGTACGAGAAGGGCGAGTTTCCGCCGGAGGTGGACAAGAAGGAGACCGTCAAGCGCTACATCAAGTCGATCGGCAAGGGCATTCTCAAGGTCATGTCCAAGATGGGCATCTCGACCTACCAGTCCTATTGCGGCGCGCAGATCTTCGACGCCGTCGGCCTCGGCCAGGAATTCGTCGAAAAGTACTTCACCGGCACGGCCTCGCGCATCGGCGGGGTTGGCATGGCGGAAGTGGCCGAAGAAACCTTGATGCGGTATCGCGATGCCTTCGGCGACAATCCGGTGCTGCGCAGCTCGCTGGAAGTCGGCGGCGAATACGCCTTCCGTTTCCGCGGCGAGGCGCATGCCTGGACGCCGGCCACGGTCGCCTCGCTGCAACATGCGGTGCGCGGCAATTCCAAGGAGCGTTACCGGGAGTTTGCCAAGGCCATCAACGACCAGAACGAGAAGTATCTGACCATCCGCGGCCTGTTCCGGCTCCGCTCGGCCGAGGAGGTCGGGCGCAAGCCGGTGCCGATCGAGGAAGTGGAATCGGCCAAGGACATCGTCAAGCGGTTTGCCACCGGGGCCATGTCGTTCGGATCGATCAGCCGCGAGGCGCATACCACGCTCGCCCGGGCGATGAACGAACTCGGCGGCAAGTCTAACACCGGCGAGGGCGGCGAGGAGGCGGATCGCTTCCGTCCGCTGGCCGACGGCAGCCGCAACCCGGAGCGTTCGGCGATCAAGCAGGTGGCGTCCGGCCGCTTCGGGGTGACGACCGAGTATCTCGTCAATTCCGACATGATGCAGATCAAGATGGCGCAGGGTGCCAAGCCCGGCGAGGGCGGCCAGCTGCCCGGCCACAAGGTCGATGCGGTGATCGCCAAGGTCCGCCATTCGACCCCCGGCGTCGGCCTGATCTCGCCGCCGCCGCATCACGACATCTACTCGATCGAGGACCTCGCCCAGCTCATCTATGACCTCAAGAACGTCAATCCGACGGGGCAGGTCTCGGTCAAGCTGGTCTCGGAGGTCGGCGTTGGCACGGTGGCGGCGGGCGTTGCCAAGGCGCGCGCCGACCATGTGACGATTTCGGGCTTCGAGGGTGGCACCGGCGCGTCCCCGCTGACCTCGATCAAGCACGCCGGTTCGCCCTGGGAAATCGGGCTTGCCGAGACGCATCAGACTCTGGTCAGGAACCGCCTGCGCTCGCGCATCGCGGTGCAGGTCGACGGCGGGCTGAGGACCGGGCGCGACGTGGTGATCGGCGCCCTGCTCGGCGCTGACGAGTTTGGCTTTGCCACCGCGCCGCTGATCGCGGCGGGCTGCATCATGATGCGCAAGTGCCATCTCAACACCTGTCCGGTCGGCGTTGCCACCCAGGATCCGGTGCTCAGGAAGCGCTTCGTCGGGGCGCCGGAACACGTCATCAACTACTTCTTCTTCGTTGCCGAGGAAGTGCGCGAACTGATGGCGGGGCTCGGCTATCGCAGCTTCAACGAGATGATCGGGCAGATGCAGATGCTCGACCGCAGCGCGGCGATCTCGCTGTGGAAGGCGAAGGGCATTGATTTCACGCGCCTGTTCCACAAGCCCGAGGCAGGCGAGACAACGCCGATCCACGTCTGCGAGGCGCAGGATCACAAGCTGGAGGCCGTGCTCGACCGCAAGTTCATCGAGATGGCTCGGCCGGCGCTCGAAAGCCGGACCAAGGTGTCGGCGAGTTTTGCCATCACCAATGTCGACCGCACCGCCGGCGCGATGCTGGGTGGCGAAGTAGCCAAGATCTACGGCCATGGCGGCCTGCCGGACGAAACGATCCACATCAAGCTCAACGGCACCGCCGGGCAGAGCTTCGGCGCCTGGGTCGCGCGCGGCATCACGCTGGAGCTTGAAGGGGTCGCCAATGACTACGTCGGCAAGGGTCTGTCGGGCGGGCGGCTGATCATCTATCCGCCGGCCAAGGCGACCAAGATCGTGCCGGAGCATTCGATCATCGTCGGCAACACGGTGCTCTACGGCGCCATTTCCGGGGAGTGCTACTTCCGTGGCGTCGCCGGCGAGCGGTTCGCGGTGCGCAACTCGGGCGCCATCGCGGTGGTCGAGGGCACGGGCGATCACGGTTGCGAATACATGACCGGCGGCATCGTTGTCGTGCTCGGGCAGACCGGGCGCAACTTCGCGGCCGGCATGTCGGGTGGCATCGCCTATGTGCTGGACGAGGACAAGAGCTTTGCCAAGCGCTGCAACATGTCGATGGTCGACCTCGAGCCCGTGCCCGAGGAGGAGGACCTGATGCAGCGCATCCACCACCAGGGCGGCGACATGGCCACCAAGGGCAAGGTGGATGTGCTCGGCGACATGTCCCGTCACGATGAGGAGCGGCTGCACCAGCTCGTCTCCAACCATGCCCGCTACACCGGCTCGGCACGCGCCCGGCATATTCTCGACAACTGGGCGGACTACCGCACCAAGTTCGTCAAGGTGATGCCGGTCGAATACCGGCGCGCGCTGCGCGACATGGAAAAGCAGGCAGCCAAGCAGGCGGCGGAGTAGCGCAGGCCTCGTGCCCCGGCGCCGAGCCGCCGGGGTCTTTCACGTTTTTCCTTTCTCAGTCCGGTGCGACCGGACACCGCGCGAGGCGCGCGGGGCGACCCAGAGAGATACGACGATGGGCAAGGTTACAGGCTTTCTCGAAATCGATCGGCAGGACCGCAAGTATGCGCCGGCCTCCGACCGTATCCGCCACTATCGCGAGTTCGTCCTTCCGCTGTCGGAGGAGACAACGAAGGATCAGGCCTCGCGCTGCATGAACTGCGGCATTCCCTACTGTCACAACGGCTGCCCGGTGAACAACCAGATTCCGGACTGGAACGATCTGGTTTACCGCGGCGAGTGGGAGGAGGCCTCGCGCAACCTTCACTCCACCAACAACTTCCCCGAGTTCACCGGACGCGTCTGCCCGGCGCCTTGCGAGGCCTCCTGCACGCTCAACATCGAGGACACCCCGGTCACCATCAAGACGATCGAATGCGCGATCGTCGACCGCGCCTGGAAGAACGGCTGGCTGAAGCCGGAGGTCGCGGCCAGGAAGACCGGCAGGAAGATCGCCATCGTCGGTGCCGGTCCGGCCGGCATGGCCGCCGCCCAGCAGCTCGCCCGCGCCGGGCATGAGGTGCATGTCTATGAAAGGCAGGCCAAGGCCGGTGGCCTTTTGCGCTACGGCATCCCGGACTTCAAGATGGAGAAGGGGCTGATCGACCGCCGCGTTGCGCAGATGGAGGCCGAGGGCGTCATCTTCCATTACAACGCCCATGTCGGCGGCAATGTGGCGGCGGCCGATTTGGTCGCCGGGCACGATGCCGTGCTGCTGTCGGGCGGAGCCGAGGATCCGCGCGACCTGAAGGTGCCGGGCCGCGAGCTTGGCGGCATTCATTTCGCCATGGATTTCCTGCCCCAGCAGAACCGCCGCGTTTCCGACGAGCCGATCGGGCAGGTCGAGCCGATCCTTGCCGGCGGCAAGCATGTGGTGGTCATCGGCGGCGGCGATACCGGGTCGGACTGCATCGGCACCTCGGTGCGGCAGGGCGCGCTGTCGGTGATGCAGCTGGAGATCATGCCGGAGCCGCCGGTCAAGGAGAACAAGCTGCTGACCTGGCCCAACTGGCCGCTTAAGCTCAGGACCTCGTCGAGCCATGAGGAAGGCGCCGACCGACAGTTCTCCATCGCCACCGAGAAGTTCGTGGGCGAGGGCGGGCAAGTGCGCGAATTGATCTGTCATCGTCTCGACGACAAGATGCAGAAGGTGCCAGGCAGCGAGTTTTCGCTGAAGGCCGATCTCGTGCTGCTGGCGATGGGTTTCACCAACCCGGTGATCGAGGGCATGATCAGCGATCTCAAGCTCGATCTCGATCCGCGCCGCAACGTCAAGGCCGATACGGTCCGCTACAAGACCTCGCTCGCCAAGGTGTGGGCGGCAGGCGATATGCGCCGCGGCCAGTCGCTGGTGGTCTGGGCGATTCGCGAGGGGCGGCAGGCGGCCCATGCCATTGACCGCGAGCTGATGGGGACGACAAGCCTGCCGCGATAGCCATCGCGTCAGGGGAAGTTGACCGTCCGGAGTGGTCGAACGGCGTTTGTCTCCCTATCTTGAGGGGATGAGCGACGATTCCGAGAAGAACCGCCTGTCCGCCCGCATCGGCCGTTATGCAAGGGTGGGGGCCAATGTCGGCGGGGTGGCAGCCCGCATGGCGGGGGCGCGGCTGGTGGGGGCGGCCGATGCCGGCAATGCGGCGGCGCTGGCCGGCGCGCTGGGGCGGCTCAAGGGACCGCTGGTCAAGGTGGCGCAGCTGATGGCCACCATCCCCGACCTGCTGCCGGCCGATTACGCGGCCGAATTGCAACGTCTGCAGTCGCAGGCGCCGCCGATGGGCTGGGTGTTCGTCAAGCGGCGAATGGCCAGCGAACTCGGGGCGGGCTGGGAGCGGCGTTTTGCGAGCTTCGAGAAGGAGGCGGCGGCGGCCGCTTCGCTCGGGCAGGTGCACCGGGCCACCGGTCTCGACGGGCGGAAACTCGCCTGCAAGCTGCAATATCCCGACATGGCCTCAGTGGTGGAGGCCGATCTTTCGCAGTTGCGCATGCTGTTCGCGGTGCACCGGCGCATGGATGGGGTGATCGATACGTCAGAGGTGGCCGAGGAAATCGCCGAGCGGGTGCGCGAGGAACTCGATTATGTGCGCGAGGCCGGCCATGCGCGGCTTTATGGCGCGATGCTGGCCGGGGAGCCGCTGGTCCGCGTGCCCGAAGTGGTCGACGACCTGTCGACGCGGCGGCTGCTCACCATGACCTGGCTTGAGGGAACCAAGCTGCTGGCCCACAAGCAGGATGATCTTGCGGCGCGCAACCGGCTGGCCACCGCCATGTTCAAGGCCTGGTGGCTGCCGTTCAGCCGCTACGGTGTGATTCACGGCGATCCGCACCTGGGCAATTATACCGTGTTTGCCGAGGAGGGTGCGGCAGCGGGCATCAACCTGCTCGATTACGGCTGCATCCGCATTTTCCGCCCGGCCTTCGTCGGCGGCGTGGTCGATCTCTACAAGGGGCTGGAGGAGGGCGATGCCGCGCGGGTGGTGCATGCCTACGAGACCTGGGGGTTTTCCAACCTCGACAAGGGGCTGGTGGAAACCCTCAACATCTGGGCGAAGTTCATCTACGGGCCGCTGCTGGAAGACCGCGTGCGTTCGATCGCCGACGGGGTCAGTCCGGCTGACTATGGCCGGCGAGAGGCGATACGGGTGCGGGCGGAGCTGAAAAAGCACGGCACGCTGACCCTGCCGCGCGAGTTCGTGTTCATGGACCGCGCGGCAATCGGGCTCGGCGGGGTGTTCCTGCATCTTAAGGCCGAACTCAATTTCTACCGGCTGTTCAACTCAGCCATCGAGGGTTTCGGCGTCGAGACCGTGGCATACCGGCAGGCCGATGCGCTGGTCCGGGCCGGGCTGGCCAGCCCGAGGGCTTGATAAAACGCAAGTTCAGACGTTTTGGTGCCGGATTCCGGGAAAAATTGCCACACCCCGCCGGTTGCGGCTTTTCGCGCTATTGGCTACTGCATAAGGTGCAGTTCTATACCAGCAGCGGAGGGGACCCATGGCTGAACATCACGTTTCTCACGGCAGCGACAACGACTATGTCGAGCACGAAAAGACCTATAACCTGTTTCTGTCGCTGACCAAGTGGGGCACGGTTCTCAGCCTGCTGATCGTGCTGTTCGCCGGATCGATGACCGCGCTGCTGCCGTGGGCGCTCACTCTGGTGCTCGGCGTGCTCCTGGTGGGGGGCGCTGTCGTCCTGTAATGCTGCCGTTGCCGCACTGGCGGCGCACCGGTTTCTGACATCGGCAATGAGGAGTGAAGATGCACATCGTCGTGCTGGATGAATCCAAGGCCGGAGAGCCGCGCGTCGCGGTCACGCCGGAAACCGTGCGCAAGCTGATCGCGCTCGGCGCCTCGCTGAGCATACAGGCGGGCGCCGGCATGCAGTCGAGCATCCCGGATCATGAGTTCGAGGCCGCAGGCGCCAGGATCGTCAAGGATCCCAAGGGCGCCCTGGCGGAGGCCGACATCCTGCTCGGCGTCGGCCGGCCGGACAAGGCCCGGCTCAAGGGCGTGAAAAAGGGCGCTCTGGCGCTGGCGGTGATGGATCCTTACGGCAATGCCGAGGCGATCCAGGGGCTCGCCGATGCCGGGCTTGCCACCTTCGCGATGGAACTGATGCCGCGCATCACCCGCGCGCAGGTGATGGACGTGCTGTCCAGCCAGGCCAACCTGGCCGGCTATCGCGCTGTCATCGACGGGGCCGGGGAATTCGGCCGGGCGATGCCGATGATGATGACGGCGGCGGGTACCGTGCCGGCCGCCAAGGTGTTTATCATGGGTGTCGGCGTCGCCGGCCTGCAGGCGATCGCCACGGCGCGCCGTCTCGGCGCGGTGGTGACCGCGACCGACGTGCGTCCCGCCACCAAGGAACAGGTCGAATCTCTCGGCGCCAAGTTCCTCGCGGTCGAGGACGAAGAGTTCAAGCAGGCCCAGACCGCCGGCGGCTATGCCAAGGAAATGAGCAAGGAATACCAGGCCAAGCAGGCGGAACTGACCGCCAGCCATATCGCCAAGCAGGATATCGTCATCACCACGGCGCTGATCCCCGGCCGGCCGGCGCCGCGCCTGATCACCAAGGAGATGGTGGCGACGATGCGGCCGGGTTCGGTCATCGTCGATCTGGCGGTGGAACGTGGTGGCAACTGCGAGCTTGCCAAGAAGGGCGAAGTGGCGGTGACCGACAACGGTGTCAAGATCGTCGGCTGGGGCAATCTTGCCACGCGTCTGGCGCCGACCGCCTCCAGCCTCTACGCCAAGAACCTCTTCGCCTTCCTTGAGACAATGATCGACAAGAAGGAGAAGAAACTCGCCGTCAACTGGGAGGACGAACTGGTGAAAGCCACGTTGCTGTCCCGGGACGGCGCGCTTGTCCACCCGATGTTCCAGCCCAAGGCCTAAGGGGGCTTTTCATGGCAAATACTCCAGCCGATCTGGTCGAACAGGCCCGTCAGGCCGCCGCTGCCGCCAAGGCCGCCTCCGACAAGGCACAGGCGGCGCTGGATGCGCTGCAGGGCGCTGCCGATGCGGCGGGCGCCGCCGCCTCCGCTGCCACGGGCGGGGCGGTCGATCCCTTCATCTTCCGCTTCGCCGTGTTCGTGATGGCGATCTTCGTCGGCTATTATGTGGTCTGGTCGGTGACACCGGCGCTGCATACGCCGCTGATGAGCGTCACCAACGCGATTTCCTCGGTCATCATCGTCGGGGCGCTGCTGGCTGTGGGTGTCGAGATCGCCGAGGCCGGCTCGGGCTGGGCGGTGGTGTTCGGTGCCATCGCGCTCATCTTCGCCTGCGTGAACATCTTCGGCGGGTTCCTCGTCACCCAGCGCATGCTGGCCATGTACAAGAAGAAGGGCTGAGCCGATGAGTGTGAATATCGCGAACCTTCTCTATCTCGTCGCCGGCGTGCTGTTCATTCTCAGCCTGCGCGGCCTGTCGCATCCCACGACCTCGCAGCAGGGCAACCAGTTCGGCATGATCGGCATGGGCGTGGCGGTTCTGACCACGCTGTTGATGGCACCGCCGGCCGGGTTCTCCAACTGGCTGTATCTGCTCATCGGTGCCGGTATCGGCGGCGGCATCGGCGCCTATCTCGCTCGTTCCATCGCCATGACCTCGATGCCGCAGCTGGTGGCGGCGTTCCACAGCCTCGTCGGTCTTGCGGCGGTGTTCGTGGCGGCGGCCGCGCTTTATGCGCCCAAGGCCTTCGGTATCGGCGCGCCGGGCGCGATCAAGGGGGCCTCGCTGTTCGAAATGGCGCTGGGGGCGGCGATCGGTGCGGTAACGTTCACCGGCTCGGTCATCGCGTTCCTCAAGCTCGACGGGCGCATGTCGGGCGCACCGATCATGTTGCCGCAGCGTCATGCGATCAACATCGGCCTCGGTGTGCTGCTGGCGTTCTTCATCCTGGTGTTCATCCGCTCGGAATCGCAGGTGGTGTTCTGGCTGATCGTGCTGGTCAGCTTCGCGCTCGGCGTGCTGCTGATCATCCCGATCGGCGGCGCCGACATGCCGGTGGTCGTCTCGATGCTCAACAGCTATTCGGGCTGGGCGGCGGCGGGTATCGGTTTCACGCTCGGCAACCTCGCGCTGATCATCACCGGCGCGCTGGTCGGCTCCTCGGGCGCGATCCTCAGCTACATCATGTGCAAGGCGATGAACCGCTCGTTCTTCTCGGTCATCCTCGGCGGTTTCGGCGGCGATGTGGCGGCGGGCGCCGGCGGGGCGCAGGAGCAGAAGCCCTACAAGGCCGGCTCGGCGGATGATGCGGCCTACATCATGAAGAACGCCTCCAAGGTCATCATCGTGCCGGGCTACGGCATGGCGGTGGCGCAGGCGCAGCATGCGTTGCGCGAGATGGCGGACCTCTTGAAGAAGGAGGGCGTTCAGGTCTCCTATGCGATCCATCCGGTGGCGGGGCGCATGCCCGGCCACATGAACGTGCTGCTGGCCGAAGCCAATGTGCCCTATGACGAGGTGTTCGAACTGGAGGACATCAACTCCGAGTTCGCGCAGGCCGATGTGGCCTTCGTTATCGGCGCCAACGACGTGACCAACCCCGCGGCCAAGACCGACAAGACCTCGCCGATCTACGGCATGCCGGTGCTCGACGTGGAGAAGGCGGCCAACGTGCTGTTCGTGAAGCGCTCGATGGGCGGTATCGGCTATGCCGGTATCGACAACGACCTGTTCTATCGCAACAACACGATGATGCTGCTGGCTGATGCCAAGAAGATGGTCGAGAACATCGTCAAGGCGCTGGCGCACTGATTTTGGAGCGGTTTCGACCAGATTGAAGCAGTTGCGTTTCGCGGGCCGCCCCATGGGGCGGCCCGTTTGTCTTGATGGGGTGTATCAGTCGCGGTGGGTTCCGTCGGGGCGCGTCGCGAGGGCCTCGGCGACGAGCCGCTCCGTCGCCGTCTCGATTTTTTCCTGCAACTGGCGGAAGGCCGTCTTGGCCGGCAGGCCGGGCGGGATCGGTTCCATCACCTCGATGATGACCGGATAGGGCTGCTTGAGGAACCGCCGCCGCGGCCAGGCCAGGCCAGCGTTCAGTGCCATCGGCACGCAGGGCACGCCCAGGGTGCGGTAGAGCTGGGCAACGCCGAGCTTGTAGTCGGGCGGGGCGCCGACGGGCCGCCGCGTGCCCTCTGGAAAGATGATGATCTGGGCACCGCGCGCGAGGGCGGCACGCGTGCGTTCGACAAGGCTCGCCATAGCCTCGGCGCCGCCGCCGCGATCCACCGCGATCTGGTCCGCGCGCTGGAGATGCCAGCCGAACAAGGGCACGTAGCCGAGTTCACGCTTATAGATGTAGGTCGGCCGGTCGAGCAGTGTCAGCAGATAGATGGTTTCGAACGAGGACTGGTGCTTGCAGGCGATGATGGCGCCCTCATGCGGGATGTTCTCCTTCCCGCGGACCTCGATGCGGGCGCCGATCAAGGTACGGAACAGCGCCATCGATGTGGCCGACCAGCCCTTGCAGAACAGGATGAAATAGCGCCGCGGCAACAGGTAGCCGACACAGGCCAGAAGGAACCACAGCGCGCAGTTGGCGTAGAACGCGATTGCGAAAACGATGTTGCGCAGCAGCAGCATGAAGGGTTCCGGGCGTCGGACAAGGCTAGAGGTGGCAAACCCGCTTTGCAGGCAAAAGTCAAACCTTTCAGCCCGGCGGCGGGTTGTCCGGTATCAGCCGGCTGCGCAGTTCGGCGGCGACATATTTGGCATATTCGACGAACAGCAGGCGGAACAGGCCGGGTTCACGCCACCAGTTCTCGATGCGCACCGGGTCGACGATGACCGGGTGCGGGATGATCTCGACGCCCTTGAGGTGGCGTTTCACCTCCACCAGCGCGCGCGGCATGTGATAGTTGGAGGTGACCAGAATGAGCGACCGATAGCGGTTACGGCGCGACCAGTCGGCGGCCTCGATGGCGTTGCCCACGGTGTTGAGCGCCGCGCGACCGATATCGACGCAACAGTCGAACAGGTCGGCATTGCCGGACTGACGGATCAGCGAGGCGCGGCTGGTCTGGATGTTGACCCCGGAGATGAGCAGCCGCTGGGCCCGTCCCTCGCGCAGCACAGCCAGTGCGTCGCCAATACGGTCGGCACCACCTGTCAGGGCTACGATCCCGTCAACGGTGCGGCCGAATTCCGATTCCTGCCGCGACAGGCTGGCGACGAAGGCGAGGAACCCGGCAAAAAGCAGCAGTCCCGCCGTCAAACCCAGACCCGCCAGCGTCATCAGCGGGCGCTGCGCAGGCCAGGAGCGCGTCGTCACCGGCGCGCCGGGCTCAAGCCCTGGCGGCAGCAGATCGGGTGGGTTTGGCGCATTGACCACGGTGGCGAAATCCCCGAAGGCCTGTCAGTGACGGTCCACGGCCTGCCTGCGCCCCCACGCAGCCACCCTATGGTGCCACGATCGGGCCGGGTGCGTCCAGCACGCCAACATGGATTAATCCAACCCGCGCAGATTGCGGAACACGGTGGCCCGCGAGACGACGGCGGTGATCGCGGCAACGACCAGCACGATGACCGCGACCGATGCATAGCCCGGCCAGCCCAGCGCGAAAGCGCCGAACAGCGCCTCCACCTGATCGCCGCCGGGGGTGGCCAGCCAGCGCCCGGAGAAATAGCCGGCCGCCAGAAAGCAGAGCACCGCCAGCACCCCGCCGATGGCCCCGCCCCGCAGGCCGAGCGCGAGAAAATGGCGCTGAAACTCGCGGGCGATGAACCTGTCCTCCGCGCCGACCAGATGCAGCACGTCGATGATCTCGCGATTGCCAGCCATCGCCCCGCGTGTGGCGAAGGCGACGGCGAGCGCCATGGTCGTCAGCACCAATGCCATGATGACGAGGCCGATCAGCACCAGCGCGCGCGCCATCAGCGACAGGCGGCTGATCCAGACGCGATGATCATCGAGGCTCGCGCCGGGCACGGCGCCGAGATCCGCCTTGAGACGGACGGTATCGGCGACCACATCGGGTGCCAGCTTGAGCACAATGAGCCGGGGCACCGGAAGATCGCCCAGAGCGAGGCCGGCGCCGAGCCACGGTTCGAGCAACTTGTCCGATTCAGCCCGCGAATAGATGCGCACATCGGCGATGCCGGCAGTGCGGCGGATGATGTCGGCAGCGCGCTGGATATCGAGTTCAATGTCGCGGCCGGGGCGCGGCCTGATCTGGACGGTCATCTCGCGCGACACTGCGCTTGACCAGCCGGCGGAGGCTTCGGCGATGAGCTGCACGCTACCGGCGGTGATGGAGGCGAGGAATGCCATGATCACGATGACGATAATCAGCGCGCGGCCGGCCAGCGAGGATTCGGGCAACAGCGGCGTGCCACGGCGGCCGGCAAAACCGGGGGCCGGGCCGGGGGCGGCGGGGGCGGTCGGAGGCGGGGCCGGCGCCGGTTCAGTCATAGACATGCAGCCGTCCTTCCGCGAGCACCATGCGCCGCGCATCTACCTGATCCATCAGGGCAAGGTCGTGGGTGGCCAATACCACCGACGTGCCGGAGCGGTTCATCTCCACGAACAGGCGCAGCAGGCGGCGGGCCAGCGAGGGATCGACGTTGCCGGTAGGCTCGTCGGCCAGCAGCAGTTCGGGCCGCGAGATGGTGGCGCGGGCGATGGCGGCACGCTGCTTTTCCCCGCCCGACAGAATGGCGGGTGACACATGCATCCGGTCGCCGAGGCCGACCCATTTCAAAAGCTCGATGACCTCGGGCCGGTACTGGCGCTCGTCCCTTCCCTGCACGCGCAGCGGCAGGGCCACATTCTCATAGGTGGTCAGGTGGTTGAGCAGGCGAAAATCCTGGAACACCACGCCGATGCGCCGGCGCAGGCGGGTGATCGCATCTTTGTCCAGCCGGCCGGTATCCTGACCGAACAGGGTGATGAGACCGCGCGTCGGGCGCAGGGTCTGCAGGATCAGCCTGAGCAGCGTCGTCTTGCCGGCGCCCGAGGGGCCGGTGAGGAACTGCAGCGAATGGGGCGGAATGTCGAACGACAGATCCTTCAGGATCTCGGGGCCGAGGCCGTATCTCAGTCCGACATTCTGAAAGCGGACCACGTCCCGCCCCTCCTAAACCGAATCAGCGGATTTTACCCGCCGTTAACGATGAAGGTTCAGCAATAGCAAGGTCAACACCCAAGGGATTCGCGCCGCATCGGGATTCGCCTCCGGCGGCAAAAGTTCCTCAACCCAGCGCGCCGATGCTCACCCTCCAGTGCCCCCACTGCGCCGCCAGCTACGAACTTGCCGCCGATAGTATCGGGCCGGAAGGGCGCAAGGTGCGCTGCTCGGCCTGCCAGACCCGGTGGATGGCGTATCCGCCGGATGCTGTTCTCGAAGAGGGTCAGGAGCCGTCGTCGGAGGCATGTGACGTGGCCGAGCCGGAGCCTGCGGAGGCTGCGCCGGCGCCGGTTCCCGAACCCTCCACGCCGCCCGCCCGATTGCCCTGGCATCAGCGCATGCGTGCGCCGGAAGGAAGTGCCAGGTCCCGCCGTCCGTTGATGGCAGCGGCGGCTGTCGCCGCCTGTCTGGTCGCCGCCGTCGGACTGCGCAAAAGCATCGTCTCGGCGGTGCCCGAGACCGGACGGGTGTTCGCCGCTTTCGGCCTGCCGGTCAATCTCAGCGGGCTCGATCTGCGCGAGATCAAGGGCGGGCTGTTCAACGAGGGCGGCACCGAGCTTCTGGTGGTGCAGGGCGAGATCGTCAACGTCACCGGGGCGACCCGTGCAGTGCCGCGCCTGAAGTTTTCCGTGCTGGATGCGCGCGGCCAGGAGGTCTATTCCTGGACGGCGCAGGCCGATGCGCGCGAACTCAAGCCGGGCGAAGCGCAGGTATTTCGCCGGCGGCTGGCCTCGCCGCCCCCGGAAGGGCGCGAAGTGCTGGTGCGCTTTGCCGGCAAGAACGATCTTCTCGCGCTGGCCAAATAGCGCGACGGCCTGAGCCGATTGCCGGTTCACGGCGCCCCGACAATCCGATAGATCAGTTCTGAGGGCGTGAGCCAGCAATGCGACGGGCCGATACGACCGAACCGTCCTCAGGTCAGGAGACAGGGAATGGCGCCAGCAATGAGCCGGATCAGGGTGCTTTACGATGAGGCGGCGATCGCGGCGCGGGTCGAGAAGATCGCCGGCGACATCGCCGCGCGGCAGCTCGACAACCTGCTGGTCATCTCGGTGCTGCGCGGCAGCTTCATCTTCGCGGCTGACCTGCTGAGGGCGATGCACCGCAAGGGACTGGCGCCGCAGGTCGAGTTCATGCAGTTGTCGAGCTATCGGGAAGGCACGGTCTCCTCGGGCCAGGTCACCATCACCAAGGACATCGAAGGCGACGTGCGCGGCCGCGATGTGCTGATCATCGACGACATTCTGGAATCAGGTCGTACCCTGGCCTTTGCAAAGGACCTTCTGATGGCGCGCGGCGCCAAATCGGTGTGCATCGCGGTGATGGTGGAAAAGCCCGGACACAGGGCCGTCAATCTCGATGCGGATTTCGTCGGCTTTGTCTCGCCCGACCTGTTTCTGGTCGGTTACGGCATGGATGTGGCGCACAGCTGGCGCCAGCTGCCCTATATCGGGGTGGTCGAGGTCGACTAGAGCGGTTTGCGATCAGAATGAATCAGATCGACCGCTCTAACTCGTTGTTTTGTCGCATTTTCTTTCGGCCAACCGGTATCCACTTGGCCGGAAGCCGCTCTAAAGCGTGAGGCCGGCGCGGTCGGCGAAGGCGACGAGCTCGCCCTTCAACATCTCGCCCGAGATGTCGCTGTCGAGCAGCGCATTGAACCAGGTCGAGAGCGCGCTCACGTCCAGCGACCGCAGCATGCTTTTAACCGGACCGATACGGGCCGGGGCCATCGACAGCGCGCGGAAGCCGATGGCGATCAAAGCCATGGCGCCGAGCGGCTTGCCGCCCATTTCGCCGCACAGGGTCACCGGCACGCGGGCCTGATCGGCCTTGGCGATGATGCCGCGCAGGGCCCGCAGGAAGGCGGGGTTGACGTCGTCAAAGCGGGCGGAGACGCGCGGGTTGTCGCGATCCACCGCGAACAGGAACTGCATCAGGTCGTTGGAGCCGATGGAGATGAAATCCACGCGCTGCAGCAGGGCGTCGAGATCGAACAGCAGCGCCGGCACTTCGAGCATGGTGCCCAGGCGAACCGAGCGCGGCTGGGGCTGGTTGAGACGACGGGCGCGCTCGCGCTCGCGGTCGAGCAGGGTCCGCGCGGCGTCGAATTCGGCCGGGGTCGCCACCATCGGCAGCATGATCCTGAGGTCGCGATCGGCGGCGGCGGCGATCAGCGCCCGGAACTGCGTGCGCAGCAGTGCCGGCCGGTCCAGCCCGATGCGGATGGCGCGCCAGCCCAGCGCCGGGTTCTCCTCCTCCACCTTGCGCAGATAAGGCAGCACCTTGTCGCCGCCAATATCGAGGGTGCGAAAGGTCACCGGCCGGTTGCCGGCGATGGTCAGGATCGAGCGATAGAGACCTTCCTGGGTCGAGGCGCGCGGCAGCGTCGGCGAGACCATGAACAAGATCTCGGTGCGGAACAGGCCGATGCCGCCGGCATTGGTATCGGCCAGATTGGGCAGATCGACCAGCAGGCCGGCATTCATCAGGAGTTCGACCTTGACCCCGTCCTTGCTGACAGCAGGCAGGTTCTTTTCGCGGCGATAGAGCTCCTGCCGTCCCGCGCGCAGGCGGGCGCGCTCGGCATAGGCGGCCTCAAGGTCCGGTTGCGGGCGCACATGCACATCGCCGGAGGTGCCGTCGATGATGATGGCATCGCCGGGCTGGACCAGGCTGGTGATGCCCTCGACCTCGCCGATGCAGGGAACGCTGAGCGCGCGGGCGACGATGGCGACATGCGAGGTGGCCCCGCCTTCCTCGAGTACCAGACCGCGCAGCTTGGACCGCTGGTATTCGAGCAGAGCGGCGGGGCCCATGGTGCGCGCCACCAGGATGGCATTCTCTGGCAATTCGGAGGCGTGCAGCGTGAAGGCCGAGCCGGTGAGCTGGTGCAACAGGCGGTTGGCGAGATCGTCGAGATCGTGCAGCCGTTCGCGCAGGTAAGGATCGGTCTGGCGCAGCATGCGGGCGCGCGCGTCGGACTGCACGCGCTCAACCGCCGCTTCCGCCGTCAGACCGCTCATCACCGCCTCGCGCAGTCGGCGCAGCCAGCCACGGTCATAGGCGAACATGCGGTAGGTTTCGAGCACGTCGCGGTGTTCGCCGGCATGGCTGACGCTGCCCTGATCGATGAGATCGTCGATCGAGGCCCGCATGGATTCAATCGCCGCGTCGAGCCGGCGGGCCTCTGCCTCGACGTCGTCGGCAACGATGTTGGTGACGATGGCGCGCGGCTCGTGCAGCACCACATGGCCAAGGCCGATGCCGTCGTTGATCGGCCGGCCCTGCATCGACAGGTAGCGGCGCAGGGCGATGCCGCCCGATCCCGGTCGTGCCAGCGCTTCGAGTTCGCCGGTGGCCAGCATCTCCGCCATGACCATGGCGGCGGTTTCCAGCGCCTCGACCTCCTCCTCCGAATAGGACCGGCTGGCCCGGTTCTGCACGACAAGGACGCCGAGCGTGTCACCGGCGCGCAGGATCGGCACGCCGAGGAAGGAGGAATAGATTTCCTCGCCGGTTTCCGGCCGGTAGGAGAAGGAGGGGTGGCTCTGCGCATCGGACAGCGACAGCGCCTGCGCCTCGCGCGCGATCAGGCCAACAAGACCCTCACCGGCGCGCATGGTGGTCTGGTGCACGGCCTCGCGCTTAAGGCCTTCGGTGGCATAAAGTTCGAGCGCGCCATCGGCGCGCAGCACATAGACCGAGCAAACCTCGGCGACCATGTTGGCGGCAATCAGAACGACGATGCGATCCAGCCGCTCCTGGGGGCTGACGGGCTCTGCCATCACCTCCCGGAGCCGGCGCAGGAGCACCCTCGGTCCGACACCACCGCGCATCGACCTTTCGCCTCCTGTCCTTGAAGCCATGCGGCGCCGTGTCGCGATCCGCACTCTCTTGAGCCTATAGCGAGCGCCGTGCCAGCCGCCAAGCCTGCCGGCCGTTCGCGGAGGCAGAAAATGCGCCCGCTGCCGGCTGCGGATCAATTTTCGAGCCAGTCGCCCCAGTCGAGCCGCCGTGCCGCTGAAAATCCGGGATCGGTGCCGGCTATCAACCGGCTCTCAATGGCTCCGGCCCGGCATAGCTTCACGGTGATGCCGGGCTTGCTGCGGCGGGGCGGTGACAGGATGCGGGCGCCGATTGCCGGGCGGGTTGCCCGCGCCGCGATCAGATAGGCGAATTTTTCATCTTCAAACGGGACGTCGGCCTGCTTGACCCGTTGGTGGGTGCGCGAACGGTTGAGGCGCACCGCAAAGTGACACCAGTCCGGCGCCGTCATCGGACAGGGCGCCTGATGCGGGCAAGGCGCGAGGATATGGGCACCGGCGCCGATCAGCGCGGTGCGGGCATTGCGCAGCCGCTCGAACCCGGCGGGCGTGCCGGGTTCGACCAGCACCAGCGCCCCGGCGGCGGCGGCAAACAGCGTGACTGCGAGCGGGCCGGCCAGCGCGGCGTCGCATTCGACCAGAGCGTAGGCCATGCTGATCAGATCGGCGCCGGGCACAGCGAAGCCGGGGGCGGTCATGTCGGCGCGGTGAAACTCCGGCGGCCGGCCGCCGGCCTCGGCGAACAGCCGGTGCGCGAGGTCGAGAAAGTCCGCCGCCCGGTCGAGGCCGGTTTGCCGAATCAGCGAGGGAAATGTCGCCGCCGCCGCGATCAGCGCGGTGCCGGGGCCGCAGGCGATATCGACCTGCGTGCGCGGCGCAAACTCAGGCCACTGGCCGGCCAGGCGCTCAAGCGCGGCATGCACGGCGGCATGGGTGGCGGGCAGGCGGGCGGCAAGGTAGGCGGCAAGACCATCTTCGCCGGCAACCGCCTCGCGCGAGGGGCGGCCGCCGCGATAGCCGCGCGACAGATGCTGCTGGGAACGGGCCAGCGCCGCCCCGGCGCGGCCGGCGATCAGACGCTCGAGCGCGACGCGAAAAGGGGCGGGCAGGTCGTGGCCCACCGGCCGTTACGCGGTTTCCAGACCATAGAGATGGTGCAGGGTGCGCACGGCGAGTTCGGTGAACTCCTCGTCGATCAGCACCGAGAACTTGATCTCGGACGTGGTGATGGCGCGAATGTTGATGCCGCGCTCGGCCAGCGCCTTGAACGCCTTGGCGGCGACGCCGGAATGCGAGCGCATGCCGATGCCGATGGCCGAGACCTTGGCGACATCCTTGGCACCCTGCAGCGCACGGTAGCCGACCTCGCCCTTGAGCTTTTCAAGCAGCGCCAGCGCGCGGTCATAGTCGGCGCTCGGCACGGTGAAGGTGATGTCGGTCGACTTGCCGTCCTCGGAGACGTTCTGGACGATCATGTCGACGACGATGTGGCCCTCGGCCAGCGGCTGGAAGATCGACGCGGCAATGCCCGGGCGATCGGCAACGCCACGCACCGAAATCTGGGCCTCGTCCTTCGAGTAAGCGATACCGGTGACGACCTGCTGTTCCAAGATTTCCTCCTCGCTACAGATCAGCGTGCCCGGATGCGGGTTCGCCGGATCGTCAAAGCTCGACCGCACATAGGTGCGGACGTTGTGAACCATCGCAAGTTCGACCGAGCGCACCTGCAGCACCTTGGCGCCGAGGGAGGCCATTTCCAGCATCTCCTCGAACGAGACCTTGTCGAGACGGCGGGCGTTCTTCACGATGCGCGGATCGGTCGTATAGACGCCGTCGACGTCGGTGTAGATGTCGCAGCGGTCGGCCTGCAGGCCGGCGGCCACGGCCACTGCCGAGGTGTCCGACCCGCCGCGGCCGAGGGTGGTGATGCGGCCCGTCTCCTTGTGGATGCCCTGGAAGCCGGAGATGACCGCCACTTCGCCGCGCTCGGCGAAACCCTTGAGAATGCCGGTGCCGTCGATGCCGGCGATGCGGGCCGCGCCATGGGCGGCATCGCTGTAGAGCGGGATCTGCCAGCCCTGCCAGGAACGGGCCTTGAGACCGAGCGCCTGCAGCGCGATCGCCAGCAGGCCGGAGGTCACCTGCTCGCCCGAGGCGACCACGGTATCGTATTCGCGCTGGTCGAACAGCGGGTCGGCCTCCTTGCACCAGGCGACCAGTTCATTGGTCTTGCCTGACATGGCCGAGACGACCACCGCCACGTCGTTGCCGGCGTCAACCTCGCGCTTGACGTGGCGCGCCACGTTCTTGATGCGCTCGACATTGGCGACCGAGGTGCCGCCGAATTTCATCACAAGGCGGGGCATGGCAGTTTCGAACCGTTCCTCAAGTTCCGCGTCATCTGGGGAATGCCCCCACGAAATACCGCTGTCGCGGCCATCGAGCCGCGCTATAAAGCGGTCCGATGCATTTGAGAAGGGTCTTGCGGGACAGGCGCGACTTTATGTCAGGAAATCCGATGAATGCCCGCAGCGGCGGCAGGGATGAAGGGGAGGTCGAGCGCTTCGACCGGCTCGGTCAGTCCTGGTGGGACGAGAATGGGCCGATGAAGCCGCTGCACCGGATCAACCCGGCGCGGCTCGATTATATCCGGCAGATGGTCACCCGGCATTTTGCTCGCGACCTGCGGGGCTTCGGCGCGCTCAAGGGGCTCAGCGTGCTCGACATCGGCTGCGGCGGCGGGCTGTTGTCCGAGCCGCTGGCAAGGATGGGGGCAGGGGTGACGGGGGTCGATCCCGCGCCCAACAACATCGCCGTGGCCCGTGCCCATGCGGTGGAGGGCGGGCTTGCCATCGAATATGTGACCGGGCTCGCCGAGGACCTTGTGGCGGAAGGCAGGTCTTTCGATGTGGTAATGGCGATGGAAGTCGTCGAGCATGTGCCGGATGTCGCCGGCTTCGTGGCCACTGCTGCAACGCTGGTGCGCCCCGGCGGGCTGTTCCTCGGCTCAACGCTCAACCGCACCAAACGGGCGTTCGCGCTGGCGATCGTCGGCGCCGAATATCTGCTGCGCTGGCTGCCGGCGGGCACGCATCGCTGGGAGAAGTTCGTCACGCCCGAGGAGTTCGCCGCGGCGCTGGGCGATGCCGGGCTGACGCCGGCCGGCACGCGTGGGATGGTCTACTCGCCATTCGGTGACAGCTGGCGGCTGTCAGACGATACGGCGGTCAACTATTTCATCGCCGCCACCAAACCGGCGCGCTGATACCAAAGGCCCCGGATGCTGACGCATGGGGCCTTTGAACAGACCTGAATTTATCAAACATACTCAATGGGTTGATAAATTCAGGGCAGAATCCAAAAGAGTCATTTTCAATGCCCTTTGGTATGAGGCATCAGTTCCGGTCTTCAGGCAGGACCGGCAACGGCAGGAAGCCGATGCCCTCCTCGATCAGCGCTTCGGTTTCCTCGCGGCTGGCCTGGCCGTGGATGGTGCGCTCATCGCTATCGCCGTAGTGGATCTTGCGCGCCTCCTCGGCAAAGCGCGGGCCGACGTTCTCCGAATGCCGGTCGAGAAAATTCTTGAGTTCGGCGATCCTGCTGCGCATCTCCTGCGCCCGTTCATCGATAAGGGCGACCGGGGCATCCTGCGCCGCTGCCGGCTCAGTCCGGTCGGTGCGGGCGATCTGAGGCGCCATCACCTGCTTGTCGATCCGTGTCGATCCGCAGGCGGGGCAACCCACCAGACCCGCGGCCTGCTGCGCCTCATAATCGTCCGACGCGCGGAACCAGCTTTCAAAGCCGTGGCCGCGGTCGCAGACGAGGGCATAGCGGATCATGATACGCTCAGCCTTTCAGCAGCGGATCGAGCCCGCCGCGCGCGTCCAGCGCATAAAGATCGTCGCAGCCGCCGACATGCACGGCACCTATGAAGATCTGCGGCACGGTGCTGCGCCCGCCTGCGCGGACAACCATGTCACCATGGGCCGCGCGATCGGCGGTGACGTCGATTTCATTGAATGCTGCGCCCCTGCGCTTCAACAGCGCCTTGGCGTCGTGGCAATAGGGACAGTAGCCCTTGGTGTAGATGGTGATCGGGGGCTGCGCCATGACACGCTCCGTTTGACCGGATTAATATGGGGCTTCAGGCAAAGTCTGCAACCTTTGAGAAGGTGAGCACGTCGATCCGCGCGGCTCCGGCCCGCCGCAGCGCCCGCGCCGCCGCGTTCAGGGTGGCGCCGGTGGTGTGGGTATCGTCGATCAGCACCAGCGCACGGCCCTCGATGCGCGGGCGCGCCGCCTCGGGCACCTTGAAGGCGCCCTGCAGGTTGGCGATGCGCTGTGCTCGGGTCAGCCCTACCTGCTGCGGCGTGCGCCGGGCGCGGCGCAGAAGATCGGTTGCGACCGGCACCCCGCATTCGGCGGCGATAGCGCGTGCCAGCGCCTCGGCCTGGTTGAAGCGCCGCCACAACAGCCGCGTCCAGTGCAGCGGAATCGGCACCAGGGCATCGGCCCCGGCCAGCAATTCGCCGCCGGCGACGTGCATCAGCCGCCCCATCGAAACCGCAAGATCGAGACGATCGGAGAACTTGAGCCGGATGACGAAGGCCCGCGCCACGCCCTGGTGCAGAGCCACCGCGCGGGCGCGGTCGAACGCCGGCGGATCAGCGATGGCGGCGGGCGAGAGCAGGGCGCCGCCGTAATCGACCGGGAAGGGCGTGCCCAGCCGCTCGCAATAGGGGCGGGTGATGAAGGGCATCGATTGCCAGCAGGGGCCGCACAGCGCACCGGGTTCGGCGGTGGCGGCGCCGCAGCCGGGGCAATGGGCGGGATAGACGATATCGAGGCCCTTGCGCCCGAGCCGCGCCGCCAGCCGCGCCGGCCAGGATCGCGGCGGCGGATCGACCTGCGAGGAGGGCAGCGTGTGCATGATGCAAGGCTAGAGGAGTTCTGCGGGCAATCAAGCGGCGGTGCCCGCGACGGGTGCCGCTTATTCGGCGCGGATCATGGTGCGGTAGCGGTAGAGTTCAGCAAAGTCCAGCGAGCGGTAAAGGCCAATGGCGGTCGCATTGGTGGCTTCGACCTGCAGATACGCTTCCTGCGCGCCATTCAACGCCGCCCAGTCCATCAGGCCGACGACGAGCCGGCGGCCGAGCCCCAGGCCGCGCACGCCGGGATCGAGCACCACGGAACCGATCTCGGCCATGCCGCGTTCGATCACGCTCATGCCGAAGCCGACGGCGCGGCCCGCATGAACGAGCGTGGCAAAGGCCGCCGGCAGGCGTATGCGGCGGACAATGGCCATCAGGGCCGCATCGGCGTCGCGTTTTGCGCCTTCCTGCAGGGCGGAGACGCCGCGCACCCAAGTGTCGGTCGCTCGAGGGGAGAACACAAGGTCCATGTCCGTGCCCCGGTCACCGGCGAGCGGCGCCAGCATGCCGATCGACGCATCACGCTGGATATAGCCGGCCCGTTGCAGCAGATCGCCGGCGCCTGTTGTGGCGAGCGGCGTGAGACGGACCATCGGCGGCAGGCCTGCCGAGTGGTAGACCGTTTCGATGGCACCGAGCAGGGCGGGGTCGAGATCGGCGCCGGCGGCCAGGGGGGAGGCGGCGTTGGCCCGGCCCGAATAGCCGCCGGCCAGCCGAATCACCCAGCGCTCCATCACCAGCGTCTCAAGGCAGGGCCAAGCGTTGAGGATGCGGTTCTCGCAGGCCAGCACGCGGCCGATATCGACAGTCCCGGCCATGTCAGAACCGGTTCTTGCGTTCCCTGACCTCGAGGAACACCGCCGCCGGGGCCGCGCCCGCCATGCCGAGCCGCGCAGCAAAGCCCGGATCGGTGGCGCGCAGGAACGGATTGGTCGCCTTCTCGCGCCCGATGGTGGTGGGCGAGGTGGCCTCGCCGCGGGCGCGTGCCGCTTCGGCTTCCGCCACGGCAGCTCGGAGGGCGGCGTTGTCCGGATCGATCGACAGAGCGAAGCGCCCGTTCGACAGGGTATATTCGTGGCCGAAATAGACGCGCGTATCGTCCGGCAGTGCCGCCAGCCGGGTGAGCGCGCGCCACAGATCGTCATAGGCATTGTCGAACACCCGGCCGCAGCCGAACGCGAATAGCACATCGCCGGCAAAGGCGACGCGTGGGCCGGCAAAATGATAGACGACATGATCGGCGCAATGGCCCGGTGTTTCCCAGACATCGGCCGACAATGCGCCGACCGATACCTTGTCACCTTCGCCGACATAGAGCTGGGCGCCCGGCACGGCGGCGCGCGCCTTCGCCGGAGCGATCACTCTGGCCCCGGTCGCAGCCACCACTTCGGCAATGCCGCCGATATGATCGTGGTGGGAATGGGTGACGAGGATCGTGTCGAGCTGCCAGCCCGTGTGCTTGAGCGCGGCGAGCGTGGCGCTGGCGTCCGGCACATCGATGGCGGCGGCCTTGCCGGTGGCCGGATCGTGGACGAGCACGCCGAAATTGTCGGAAAGGCAGGGGAACTGGAACAGGTCCAACATCGAACTCCTTAACGAAGGGGACGGAAAGTAGCCGCGGATCCGTGAAGGGGCGGATGCCGAGCCTTGTTTCCGCCGGCAGTCAACCATAGACTGAAGATGCAGTCCAATGGCACTCGACGTCATCGATCTCAAGCAATTCTACGGCTCGCGGCTCGGCGCGATCGCCCAGGGGTCGATTCTTGCGGCCATCGAAGCGCGCTGGGGCAATCTCGGCGGCCTGTCGATCCTGGCGCTCGGCTACGGGTTGCCCTATCTCGACAGGCTTGGCCAGCAGGCCGAACGGGCGCTGGCCCTGATGCCCGGTCGTCAGGGCGTGACGGCCTGGCCGCCGGGCGGCTTGTCCGCGGTGGGACTGGTCGATCCGCTCGATCTTCCCTTGCGCGATTCCGTCGTCGACCGGCTGCTGGTCGTGCATGCGCTGGAGGTGAGCGAGGATGCCCATGCGCTGATGGACGAGTGCTGGCGCATTCTGGCGCCCGGCGGGCACCTGATCGTGGTGGCGCCGAACCGGTCGGGAAGCTGGTCGCGACGAGACTCCACGCCCTTCGGGTCCGGTCAGCCCTATTCGCGCGGGCAGCTGACGCATCTGATGCGTCAATCGCTGTTCACGCCCATCCACTGGACCGAAGCGCTGCATATCCCGCCGCTGCGTTCCGGGTTGGCGCTGCGGTTTGCTCCCACCATCGAGCGCATCGGCACTGCGCTGTCGCTGCCATTCGCCGGCGTGCATATCATCGAGGCGACCAAGCAGCTCTACCGGCCGCTGCCGGCGCGGCGCGCCTCGCGCATCGGGGCGCAGCTGCAGCCGGTGCTGGTACCGTCGGTGGGGCGCAGCAACGGCCGATGACGGTGCATTGAAACACCGTCTACCCGAAAATAAATCCGTCTCAGACGTAGGCGCCGTGGCAGTGCTTGAACTTCTTGCCTGAACCGCAGGGGCAGGGCTCGTTGCGGCCGACCTTGCCCCAGGTCTCCGGCTTTGCCGGGTCGAATGCCTCCGACCGTGCCCGGGCCGACGGAGCCAGCGCCAGTTCGGCCATGGCCATTTCGTCCTCGCCGGTCTGCGGGTTGATGTGGTGGCCGGCCATCGGTGGCAGCTGCGGCTCGGCGGGCGCATCCTCGAAGCGCACTTCCACGCGGGAAAGCTGGGCGGTGACATTCTCGCGCAGCCTTGTCACCAGCCCGTCGAACAGATCGAAGGCCTCGGACTTGTATTCGTTGAGCGGGTCGCGCTGGGCATAGCCGCGCCAGCCGATCACCTGCCGGAGGTGATCGAGGGTGACCAGATGTTCGCGCCAGAGGTGATCGAGCGTCTGCAGCACCACCTGTTTTTCGATGTAACGCATCGCCTCGGGCGTATTGCGCTCGACACGCGCGGCATAGGCTTCATCCGCCGCCTTGTAGAGACGTTCGCGGATTTCCTGATCGGCGATGCCTTCCTCCTTGGCCCAGGCGTCGACCGGCAGGTCGAGATTGACAAGGCTGAGAACGCCTTCCTTGAGCTGGGCGACATCCCATTGCTCGGGATAGGCTTCCTCGGGGATGGCGCGGGCGACCAGGTCGTCGATGACACCGTGGCGCATCTCGCGGATCTGGTCGGCCATGTCCTCGACCGCCATCATCTCGCGACGCTGCTCGAACACCACCTTGCGCTGGTCGTTCATCACGTCGTCGTATTTGAGGATGTTCTTGCGGATGTCGAAGTTGCGGGCCTCGACCTTCTTCTGCGCGGTTTCCAGCGCCTTGTTGACCCAGGGATGGGCGATCGCCTCGCCCGGCTGCAGGCCGAGCTTCTGCAGCATCGAATCCATCCGCTCCGAGCCGAAGATGCGCATCAGGTCGTCCTCAAGGCTGAGGAAGAAGCGCGAATGGCCGGGGTCGCCCTGACGGCCGGAACGGCCGCGCAGCTGGTTGTCGATGCGCCGGCTCTCGTGGCGCTCGGTGCCGATCACCATCAGGCCGCCGGCGGCGAGCGCCTTCTGCTTGAGAATGGCGACTTCCTGCCGCATCGCCTCGGCCTTGGCGGTATGATCGGCCGAGGCTTCGTCGAGATGGCCAAGTTCCTGCTTGAGGCGCATGTCGATGTTGCCGCCAAGCTGGATGTCGGTGCCGCGGCCGGCCATGTTGGTGGCGATAGTGACGGCGCCGGGCACGCCGGCCTGGGCCACGATAAAGGCTTCCTGCTCGTGGAAGCGGGCGTTCAGCACCGCAAAGATCTTCTCGGGCTTGCCGCCGTGCGCGGCGCGGTAAAGCGGCGCAAAGGCGTTGGCATCGTTGAGGTCGATCTGCGCGAAGCCGTCGCGCTTGAGATAGTCGGCTAGTTCCTCAGACTTTTCGATCGAGGTGGTGCCGACCAGCACCGGCTGGCCGCGCTGCTGGCATTCCTCGATCAGTTTGACGATCGAGCCGTATTTTTCCTTGGCCGTACGATAGACCTCGTCATCGTCGTCCTTGCGCTGGACGGGAACGTTGGTCGGGATCTCGACGACTTCCAGATTGTAGATCTGCTGGAATTCCTCGGCTTCGGTCGCGGCCGTGCCGGTCATGCCGGCGAGCTTGGCATAGAGGCGGAAATAGTTCTGGAAGGTGATCGAGGCCAGCGTCTGGTTCTCGGGCTGGACCTGCACCTTCTCCTTGGCTTCCAGCGCCTGATGCAGCCCTTCGGAATAGCGACGGCCCGGCATCATGCGGCCGGTGAACTCATCGATGATGACCACCTCGCCCTGGTGGACGATGTAGTCCTTGTCGCGGGTGAACAGGGTGTGGGCGCGCAGGGCCTGGTTGACGTGGTGGACGAGGGTGGCGTTGCCCGCCTCATAGAGCGAGCCCTCGCGCAGCAGGCCCGCCTCGGTCAGCAGCGTCTCGATGGTTTCGTTGCCGGCTTCGGTCAGGTGGACCGTGCGCTGCTTTTCGTCGAGCTCGTAATGTTCCTTGGTCAGGCGCGGAATCAGCAGGTCGATCGCCGCGTAGAGATCGGAGCGGTCGTCGAGCGGGCCGGAAATGATCAGCGGCGTACGCGCCTCGTCGACCAGGATCGAGTCCACCTCGTCGACGATGGCGAAGTTGTGCCCGCGCTGCACCATCTGCGCCATGTCGTACTTCATGTTGTCGCGCAGATAGTCGAAGCCGTATTCGTTGTTGGTGCCATAGGTGATGTCGCAGGCATAGGCGGCGTGGCGCTCGGCATCGTCGAGGCCGTGCACGATCACCCCGACAGTGAGGCCGAGGAAGCGGTAGATGCGGCCCATCCATTCGGCGTCGCGGCGGGCGAGATAGTCGTTGACGGTGACGACATGCACGCCCTTGCCGGCAAGGGCGTTGAGATAGACGGCCAGCGTTGCGACAAGCGTCTTGCCCTCGCCGGTGCGCATCTCGGCGATCGAACCTTCATGCAGCACCATGCCGCCGATCAGCTGCACATCGAAATGGCGCTGCTTGAGCGTGCGCTTGGCCGCTTCGCGCACGGTGGCAAAAGCCGGCACGATGAGATCGTCGAGGCTCTTTTCCCCCGCCGCCACCTGCCGCTTGAACTCGGTCGTGCGCGCGGCAAGCGCCTCGTCGGAAAGCTGGGCCAGCTCCGGCTCGAGCGCGTTGATCGCCTCCACCACCGGGCGATAGCGCTTCAGGCGACGGTCATTGGCAGAACCGAAAATCTTCTTGGCGAGTGCGCCGAACATCGAATAGTCCCCGGGGGAAAGGCCGCATCTGGGCCGCGGACGTGCTTGAACGGCGCGGGGAAGCGCCCCACGCCGTCTGGCTGCCGAAATAAGGACTGGCACCGCGCAAGTCAATGAAGGCAGGGCAATCTTGGACGATGGCGCGGCAAATTGCCGGTGCAGCCGGCGCGGCGCGGCAGAGGTTCGGGTTGCCGCTTGCCATGCCCGCCGCTTCGTGCCACCCCGTTGCCATTGCGCCTTTTTCTTCCGGAGCCACCATGTCCGCCCGTCTTGCCCGCAGCCTTGCGCTCGCCGCCTTCATCGCCCTGCCCGGGCTTGCTCTTGCCCAGGAGGCCAAGCCGCTGGCGAGCATCGACGGGGCGTCGATCACCGAGGAAGATCTCAAGATCGCGCAGGAGGACATCGGTGCCTCGCTGCCCAATATGAATGAGGAGCAGAAGAAAAAGTATCTCGTCGACTATCTGCTTGATCTGAAACTGCTGGCCCGTGCCGCCGAGAAGCAGAAGTTGGCGGAGGGGCCAGCCTTCGCCCGCAAGCTCGGCTATCTGCGCGACCGGGCGCTGATGGAAGGGCTGATGGCGCGGGAAGCTGCCGGCGCGGTCAGCGACGAGAAGCTGCAGAAGTTCTATGACGATGCGGTCAAGGGCCTGCCGCTGGAGGAAGAAGCGAAGGCCCGCCACATTCTGGTGCCGACCGAGGACGAGGCCAAGGCCGTGGCCGGCCGACTCAAGGCAGGCGAGGATTTCGCCAAGGTCGCCGCCGCGGTTTCGAAGGATCCGGGTTCGGGCAAGGATGGCGGTGATCTCGGCTGGTTCACCAAGGACCGCATGGTCAAGGAATTTGCCGATGCGGCCTTTGCGCTGAAGGCCGGGGAGGTCTCCGCGCCGGTGAAAAGCCAGTTCGGCTGGCACATCATCAAGCTGGAGGAAAAGCGCAACAAGCCGGTGCCGCCGCTGGCCGAGGTCAAGGACGAACTCTCCCGCTACATGGTGCAGAAGGCGCAGCAGGAGATGATCGTCAGGCTCAGGGGCGAAGCCAAGATCGAGCGCTCGGACGCAGTCAAATCCGATGCTGAGAAGGGCGATGCCGGCAAGGGCGCAGCGCCCGCCAAGCCCTGAGTTCCAAGACCTTTTTTTCCGGAATTCGACGCAACGAAAGGAAACCGCTATGGCCGGAAAGGACGTTCCCGTCTCGCCGCTGGCGCCGAAGAAAGTGGCGCGGCTCACTGCGCTCGACGGTGTCACCTTCGCCACTGCCGAGGCCGGCATCCGCTATCGCAACCGCACCGACGTGCTGCTGGTCCGGCTTGATCCGGGCACCAGCGTGGCCGGCGTGTTCACGCGGTCGAAGTGCCCTTCGGCGCCGGTGGACTGGTGCCGGGAAAACCTGAAGGGCGGGCAGGCGCGGGCGCTGGTGGTCAATTCCGGCAATGCGAATGCCTTCACCGGCGAGAAGGGGCGCGCCGCCGTGCGGCTGACCGCGGACATCGCGGCCAAGGAACTCGGCATCAAGCCGGGCGAGGTGTTCCTCGCTTCCACCGGCGTGATCGGCGAGCCGCTCGATGCGAGCAAGTTCAACGGGGTTCTCAAGGATTGCGCGGGCCGCGCGGAAGGCACGCGCTGGCTCGATGCGGCCAAAGCCATCATGACCACAGACACCTTTCCCAAGATCGCCACCCGCAAGGCGAAGATCGACGGGGTCGAGGTGACCATCAACGGCATGGCCAAGGGCGCCGGCATGATCGCGCCGGACATGGCGACGATGCTGTCGTTCGTGTTCACCGATGCGGCGATCGGGGCGGAGGCCTTGCAGGATCTGCTGTCGAAGGGGGTGCGGAACTCCTTCAACGCGGTGACGGTCGACGGGGATACCTCGACCTCCGACACGCTGATGATCTTCGCCACCGGGGCCGCCGCAAAACGCGGGGCAAAGCCGGTGAACAAGGTCGGCGATGCGCGGCTCGGCGCGTTCAAGCGCGCGCTCAATGCCTTGCTGCTCGATCTTGCCATCCAGGTCGCCAAGGATGGCGAGGGTGCGCGCAAGTTCGTCGCGGTGACGGTGGAGGGAGCGGTTTCGGCCCGTTCAGCGCGGCGGGTGGCCTTTTCCATTGCCAATTCGCCGCTGGTCAAGACGGCGGTCGCCGGCGAGGATGCCAACTGGGGCCGCGTGGTGATGGCGGTGGGCAAGGCGGGCGAGCCGGCCGAGCGCGACCGGCTGTCGATCTTCTTCGGCCCGCACCGGGTGGCCCATCTCGGCGCGCGGGATCCCGATTATTCCGAGCAGGCGACCTCGACCTATATGAAGGGCGAGCGCATCGATATCACCGCCAGCCTCGGCATGGGGCGCGGCAAGGCCACCGTCTTTACCTGCGATCTCACCAAGGCCTATGTGGAGATCAATGGCGACTATCGTTCGTGACCGGGCCGGCGCCTGCCTCGCCGGGCTTCGTGCTCGGTCATCTGGCGATCTGCTCGCTGGCCTGGGGGTCGAGCTTTCTGTTCATCAAGTGGATCGGGGTCGATGTGTCCCCGGTCGGTCTGGCGGCACTGCGCGGTCTGGTGGCTATGCTGGCGATCGGCGCGCTGCTGGTCGGGCTCGGCGAGGTGCCGCTGCCGCGCCGTGACGAGGTGCTGCCCTGGCTGGTCATCGGCGCGCTCAACGGGGCCATTCCCAACACGCTGGTCGCCTATGCGATGCGGCATATGGATTCCGGTCCTGCGGTGCTGATCCAGTCGGTTGGCCCGCTGGTGACGGCGCTGGCGTCGCACATGATGTTCGAAGAGGAGCGACTGAACCGGCTTAGCCTTGCCGGGGTGGTCGTGGGCTTTGCCGGGGTGGCGTTGCTGATCGGGCCGGCGGCGGCTTCCGGCACCGGCACGCTCGGCGCCATGCTGGCCATGCTGTGCGTGGCCCTGTGCTACACGCTGGGCAATCTCTATACCCGCTTCGTGCGTCATCACGATCCGATGCGGCTGGCGATGGGGCAGCAGTTCTTCTCGGCAATCCTTGCCGGAAGCGCGGCGCTGGCCGCGGGCGGAATGGCCAGCCTTGCCGTCTCCAGCGCGCATCTGGGATCGCTGCTCGCCCTCGGTATCCTGTGCACGGCGCTGCCGATCGCGGTGTTTTACCGGCTGATCGTGCGGGCGGGCCCGACGCGCGCCGCGCTGACCGGCTATACCGTGCCGGCGGTAGCGGTGGCGATGGGGGCGCTGGCCCTCGGCGAACGGCTGACGCTGTTTCAGGCGGCAGGCGGGCTGACCGTGCTGGCCGGCGTTTTCCTGGTGGCGATGGCCAAACGGAGGCCCGCATGAAGCTGACCCTGGTCGTTGCCGTGGCGCTGGTCGATACGGACCGCCGGGTCCTGCTGGCCCAGCGGCCGGAGGGCAAGAAGCTTGCCGGCCTGTGGGAATTTCCAGGTGGCAAGGTGGACCCCGGCGAGCGGCCCGAGCAATCGCTGATCCGCGAACTGAGGGAAGAACTCGGCATCGAGGTCAAGGAAGCGTGTCTGGCCCCGCTCACCTTCGCCAGCCATGCCTATGAGGATTTCCACCTGCTGATGCCGCTTTATGTCTGCCGGCGCTGGGAGGGGATTCCGCGCCCGCTCGAAGGCCAGAAGCTGGCCTGGGTGCGTGTCAACGAAATGCGCGCCTATCCGATGCCGCCAGCCGACGAGCCACTGATCCCGATGCTGCGCGATCTGATCTGATCGATCAGCTCGTCATCAGACTTTCGGCAAAGCGGCGGACATGTTCGGGCATGGCGACCGGGCGCTCGGTCCTGCGGTCGACATAGACATGGGTGAACAGCCCCTGCGCTACGGGCTCGGCGCCGCCGGCGCGAAACACCCCGAGCCGGTAGGTGAGCGAGGAATTGCCGATCCGCTCCATGCCGACGCCGATTTCCAGCGGTTCGGGGAAGGAGACACCCTCGAAATAGGTGCAGGTCGATTCCACGACATAGGGCACCAACGGCGAATCGGCGGCATTGAAAATGCCCGCCTCCATCTCGACGAAGGTGATCGCCGTGTCGAAGAAGGCGTAGTATTTCACGTTGTTGACATGGCCGAACACGTCGTTGTCGTCAAAGCGCGTCGGCATCGGGATGAAACGGGCAAAGCGCGGACGTGGCCAACGCGGACGCCGGCCCGGCGCGGGGGGCTGGTTCATATCTCCTCCTCTCCGCCGCCGGTCTTGCGCTGTTTCACGGCGGCCAGCGCATCGGCCAGGCGCATCTCGGCCGAGCCGGGCTTCAGCGGCTTCTGCTGGCTTTCGTGCGGTGCCCAGCCCGACAGCCAGACAATCTCGAAGGTGGCGCGCACGCGCCCGTCCGCATCGGCAAAGCGGGCGCGGTAGAGGTCAAGGGCTCGGGCGAGCGTCTCCCGGCCGAGCGGGCGGCGGGCGCCCAGGGTCAGCATGTTGGTGGCGCCCATCGCTCTGAGATCGTGCAGGAGGGCGAGCGGGTCGGGATAGCGGACGGTCAGCAATTCGCTGTCGGCGACCGGCAGCGCGAAGCCGGCGCGCTGCAACAACTGGCCGAGGCTGCGCACATCGGCAAAGGGGGCGACGCGCGGGGCGGCGCCGCCTTTGGTCTCGCTCTCTGCTTCGATCAGCACGGATCGGAGTTCCTGAAGGCTGGCGCCACCGATCAGCGCGGCGAGAAACAGTCCGTCGGGCCGCAGCGCGCGCCGCACCTGCGCCAGCACGCCCGGCAGGTCATTGAGGGTCTGCAGCGCCAGGAGCGAGACAATGAGGTCGTGCCGACCCTGCGTGAGCGCCGGCCCTTCAAGATCCGCTTCGGCAGCTATGGATTGAATCGCCGCTTCCGGCGCGTGGCGGGCGACGGCGGCGGTTCCGGCGGCCAGCGGCGTGCCGAAATCGAGGACATCGACGAAGTTGCGCTTGATGGTGGCCAGGCGGTCGCCAAGGTCCTCGGCCGCGCGGTCGAGCAGAAAGGTCGCGGGGGTTCCAGCCAACGCGCGCCTCAGGCGCTGGCGGCGAAGGCTGTGATCGAAAATCTGCGGAACCGCGGACATTTCCCCTCGATAGGCGTGGCCGGCGCAGGATGCAACCGCTCAGCGGCGGGCAATCACGGCGCCGGCAACGATCAGTGCGCAGGCCAGCGCCAGCGACAGGCTCGGCGCGGCCTTGCCGGCCAGCACCAGGATAAGGGTGGAGAGGAGCGGCGTGGCATAGGAGGCGACGCCGAGAAAGCGGATGTCGCCGCGTTTCATGCCGATGTCCCAGAGGAAGAAGGCGATGCCGACCGGGCCGAGGCCAAGCCCGATCAGCGCCAGCCAGCCGGTGCGGTCGGGCTGCACCGATGTCTCGAAGGCCAGATGGCAGAGCCCCGCCAGCACGGCCGTGGCCAGGCAGAAGCCGGCGACCGCTTCGGTCGGCACGCCGGCCATGCGGCGCGACAGCACCGAGTAGGACGACCAGATGAAGGCACAGAGGAAGGCGAGCGCGTAGCCGAGCGCGTGATCGAGGGAAAACGCCAGCGCGCCCTTGCCGAAGGTCAGCACGACAACGCCGGCAAGTCCGAGCGCAGCACCGAGAAGATGCCGCGCGGTCAGCCGGTTGCCGGGCAACGCCGCGCTCATCAGGACGATCAGCAGCGGCCAGAGATAGGCGATCAGGCTCGCTTCTGCGGGTGGGGCGCGCTTGAGGGCGAAGAAATACACCGCGTGATAGAGGAACAGCCCGAACAGTCCGAGCGCCCAGGCGATGGGCGGCTGGGCAAGGTCGGTGATCCTGCCGCGCGCCGCAACAAAGCCGAGGCTGGCAAGGCCACCGATAGCAAAGGTGATGGCGGTGACCTGAAACGGCGGAATGCCGGCGGTGGCGGCGGTCAGGAGCGCCAGCAGCGACCACAACAGAACCGCGCCGAGGCCGAGCAGGGTGGCGCGGGCTTCATTCAGAACGGGAGCAGAAAACGACATCGGCCGCGCATAGCATGCGCGGCCGACAAAGTCGCTGGGGCGGCGGCGCCCGCTCAGATCATGTACTGGCCGCCGTTGGCCGAGATGGTCGATCCGGTGATGAAGCCGGAATCATCCGAGGCAAGGAACACCACGGCACGGCCGATCTCCTCGGGCTTGCCCAGGCGCCCGACCGGAATCAGCGGCAGGATCTTGGCCTTCAGCACATCCTCGGGAATGGCGGCGACCATTTCGGTGCCGATGTAGCCGGGGCAGATGGCGTTGACGGTGATGTTCGAGCGCACGCCTTCCTGGGCCAGCGCCTTGACGAAGCCGATGTCGCCGGCCTTGGCCGCGGAATAGTTGGCCTGGCCGGCCTGGCCCTTCTGCCCGTTGACCGAGGAAATGACGATCACGCGGCCGAACTTGCGCGCCTGCATGCCTTCCCAGACATTGCGGGTCATGTTGAACAGCGAGTTCAGGTTGGTGTTGATCACCGCGTCCCAGTTGGCCTTGGTCATCTTGTGGAACATGCCGTCGCGGGTGATGCCGGCGTTGTTGACCAGCACGTCGATCGGGCCGACCTCGGCCTCGACCTGCTTGATGCCGGCGGCGCAGGCGTCGAAATCACCCACGTCCCACTTGAACACCGGAATGCCGGTCTCGGCCTTGAATTTCTGCGCCGCCTCGTCGTTGCCGGCATAGCTCGCCGCAACCTTGTAGCCGGCAGCCTTCAGCGCCTGCGAAATGGCCGCGCCGATGCCGCGGGTGCCGCCGGTAACCAATGCAACTCTGCTCATGGGATTTCCTCTCCAGAATGGGATCAACTGTTGCTGCCACCCCTCGATGGGGGGCTGGGGCGCGGCGGGCAGGCCCGCCGCCGCCGGTGTTCAGGCGCCTCAGCGCTCGATGCACATCGCGATGCCCATGCCGCCGCCGATGCACAGCGTGGCAAGGCCCTTCTTGGCGTTGCGACGCTTCATCTCGTAGAGCAGCGTGGTCAGGATGCGAGCGCCCGACGCGCCGACCGGGTGGCCGATAGCGATGGCGCCGCCGTTGACGTTGACGATGTCGGTGTTCCAGCCCAGGTCCTTGTTGACCGAAATGGCCTGAGCGGCGAAGGCCTCGTTGGCCTCGACCAGATCGAGATCGCCGATCTTCCAGCCGGCCTTCTCCAGCGCCTTGCGCGAGGCCGGAATCGGCCCGGTGCCCATGATCGCCGGATCGACGCCGCAGGTCGCCCAGGAGACGATGCGCGCCATCGGCGCCAGCCCGCGCTTCTTGGCCTCGGCGGCGGTCATCAGCACCACGGCGGCAGCGCCGTCATTGATGCCCGACGCGTTGCCGGCGGTGACGGTTCCGTCCTTAGAGAAGGCCGGGCGCAGCTTCTGCATGCCGTCGAGCGTGGCGCCATGGCGCGGATACTCGTCGGTGTCGACCACGACATCGCCCTTGCGGGTCTTGACGGTGACGGGGCAGATCTCGTCCTTGAACTTGCCGGCCTTCTGGGCCGCCTCGGCCTTGTTCTGCGAGGCGACGGCGAACTTGTCCTGCTCGTCGCGGCTGATCTGATACTTGGTGGCGACGTTCTCGGCGGTGGTGCCCATGTGGTAGCCCTGGAACGCATCCCACAGGCCGTCACGCAGCATCGAATCCATCAGCTTGAGTTCGCCCATCTTCACACCCGAGCGCAGATAGGCGGAATGCTGGGACTGGCTCATCGACTCCTGGCCGCCGGCGACCACGATGTCCGCATCGCCATTGGCAATCTGCTGCATGCCGAGAGCCACTGCGCGCAGGCCCGAGCCGCACAGCTGGTTGATGCCGAATGCCGTCACCTCGACCGGGATACCGGCAGCCACCGCAGCCTGACGGGCCGGGTTCTGACCCTGGCCGGCAGTGAGGATCTGACCCATGATCACCTCGTCCACATCGCCCGGAGCGACATTGGCCCGCGACAGGGCGGCCTTGATGGCCTCTGCGCCCAGCTGATGGGCGGCCAGATCGGCAAAGGCGCCGGAAAAGCTGCCGACTGCGGTACGCGCGGCGCTGGCGATGACGATTTCATTGCGGGCCATTCGGGTTCTCCTCACTAAAGATCTGCCGGCGCCCGCTTGTCGGGACGCCCATTAACCGATCCTGCGACAGAAAAGGGCAACGCGGCTTCCGTCAAGGGCTAAAGCCTTAAGCAATTCGCAGGGCTCTCATGCAGAAGGCGCGCCTGAATTCGGCGAGGGGCGCAGAATTGCACGGAACGGGAGGCTACCAACCGGCAAAAACCTGCTATAAAGGGCTCAGGATCAATTTTCTCGGCCTGCTTTCGAGCCCAGGGCCAGCCTCACGGATGTATCATGCCGCAAGACAAGCCCGTTCACATCATCAAGAAATACGCGAACCGCAGGCTGTATCACACCGGCACCAGCGCCTATGTCACGCTCGATGATCTTGCCGATCTGGTCAAGACCGGACAGGACTTCATCGTCAACGATGCCAAGACCGGCGAGGACATCACCCATTCGGTGCTCACCCAGATCATCTTCGAGCAGGAGAGCAAGGGCCAGACGCTGATGCCGGTCAACTTCCTGAGACAGATGATCCGCTTCTACGGCGACAGCATGCAGGGGCTGGTGCCGCGCTATCTCGAATTCTCGATGGACCGGCTCATGCAGGAACAGCAGAGCTTCCGCGAGCAGATGTCCAAGACCTTCGGCGGGTTCCAGTTCGGCACGATGGAAGAACAGGTGCGCGCCAACATGGCGATGTTCAACGAGGCGTTCCGCATGTTCTCGCCCTTCCCGAGCAAGGACGCGGCGGAACCCGGCGAGCGCAAGCCGGCCAGCAGCCAGAGCGAGGTGTCCGATCTCAAGCGTGAGCTGGCCGCCATGAAAGCACGGCTCGACAAGCTCGATCGCGATTAGGGATGAGGCCGAGCCGGGCGATCAGGCGACCGAACGGCTGCTGGCGGGGCTGGCGGGCAGTTCGTTCAGCGGTTCGCTGATGAAGTCGCCCTGCAGATAGGCCACGCCCCAATCGGCCAGCAACTTGGCCGATTCCTCGTCCTGCACCCATTCAGCCACCGTCTCGATCTTGAGATGGTTGGCAAGCTGCAGCAGCGTGCGCACGAAAAAGCGGTCATCGCTGGACTGGGTCAGGTTCTTGATGAACGTGCCGTCGATCTTGAGAATATCGATCGGCAGCAGGCGCATGTTGCGGAACGAGGTGTGCCCGGCCCCGAAATCGTCGATGGCGACGCGGGCACCAAGCTCCTTGATCGATTCGATCACCTTGGTGGCCAGCGCCATGTCCTCGATCAGCGAGGTTTCGGTGATTTCCACGATCAGCCGACTGGTCACTTCCGGGCAGGCGCCGACCAGGCTCTTGAAGGCATTCATCCATTCGGGATGCAGCACGGTGCCGACGCCGGCGTTGAAGGTCAGCGTCACATCGGGGCGTTCGCGCAAGGTGGCAATGGCCAGTTCCATCACGCGGTGATCGACCATGTGCACGAAGCCAAGCTTCTCCGCGACCGGCACGATGGCGCCGGCGCCGAGAATCTCGCCCGAAAGGGTGCGCATGCGCACCAGCGATTCATACATGGCAGCGCCACCACCGCGGGCATGGGCGATCGGCTGGAAGGCCAGCTGGATGCGCCGCTCGTTGAGGGCGGAGAGCACTTCGTCGGTCTGGGCGGCGTTCTGCTTGCGCGAAACGGAGCGGTTCTGGTCCTTGGTCCACACCACCACGACGGACGAGGAATCGGTCTTGGCGTCTGAAAGCGCCTCTTCGGCGGCGGTCAGCATGGCGGCGACATCGTTGACGTCGCGCGGGGCGGTGACCGCGCCGGCCCGCACCGAGGCGGAAATGGCGCCGGCGCTGGTTTCGATCGGCTTGTCGCGTACAATCGTTGCGATGCGGCGGACGGTGCGCTCGATATCGTCGGGAATGGTCGGGGCAAGGATGACGGCCAGCTTGTTGCCGGCGTAGCGGCCCAGCACATCAACCTTGCGTACGTGCGAACGGACGCGGCGGGCGATTGCCGCGATCAGTTCGTCGCCGACATTGTAGCCGTAAGCCTTGTTATGGTGGGCAAGATCCTCGATGCCGAAGATCACCAGACCCATGTGGCGCTTGTCCTTGCGCATTTTTTCGAGCGCTTCGCCCACCGCGTTGCAGAACTCGGGGCGGGTCAGCGCGCCGGTTGCCGGATCGATCTGGCGGGTCGAGGAGATGGCCGTCTCGGCATCGGAGGCGGCGGCCACCACGCGAACAACGCCATGGGCCAACCACGGCCGACCAGCGGCATTGGCGAACCAGCGGCCCTTGTCCTCAATCCAGATGCGGCGACCGGGCGAGGGGTTGATGAGATAGCGGGCGGAATAGACAACGCCAGTGCCCTTGTCCTGGCGCTGGCACTCGAAGATGGTCGATTGCAGCGAGGTCGGGCTGGACGAGTCGGTCACCACCGCATAGCTCGACCCGGAGGAAATCTGCGACAGGTCGTTGATGCCGAGAATCTCGCCGGCATTCTGCGACCAGGTCATGCGGTCGCTCTCGATATCCCAGGAATAGACAGCTTCGCCGACCGAATCGAGAATACTGCGGTGATCCAGCGGTTGCGGCGTGGCGATGGCAGGACCAGGCGCCCGCTGCTGTTCGATATCTTCCACCACTGACCCCCGGGTTGCAATCCGATTCGGCGCGTACAAGGCCCCGGACGTCTCCGGAGCAACCGGAATCATGCACTGAACTGGTAAATTGCGGCCTAACAGCAAGTGCCGTTGCGGCACCCGGCCGGGGTGGTGGCAGGCTTCTTGCCGATCCTGCGAGATGACCGGCAAACATGTTTCATTTCAGGACAGGCGCAGCGGCGAGCGTCGCAGGCGGGTGCAGGTGGCGGCACCGTTTCTCGCCCAGCTCGTGCGCGATCTCAGCCCCGCCGTCCGGCGCGAACCGCTGGTTCCCGCCGCCAGCAGAAAGGGCGCCCCTTGCGGCGGCGCCCTTCATATCGATCTGAAACTGTAATCCGCCGATCAGGCGCCGGCTTCGGCCTTCGGCTTCAGGATCTGGCGGCCGCGATACATGCCGGTCTTGAGATCGACATGATGGGGACGGCGCAGTTCGCCCGAATCCTTGTCCTCGACATAGGTCGGCGCGGAAATCGCGTCGTGGGAGCGGCGGTGCCCGCGCTTCATGCGGGAGGTTTTTCTTTTCGGAACGGCCATGGAACTCTCCGGCGGACGGCGCCCGGCAGGCCGGACAACCTGCGCGAAAGCCGCAAAAGGGGCAAAACTTGGCGTCGGCATGAACAACAGGTACGTCCCGCGAGGGGCCACCGGGCTGACATGCCGTCGGAAGCGCGCCTTATAGTGGTCTTGCCGGAAAAAGGCTAGAGGCTATTTTCAGCGCGTCGGAACAGCTTTTTCCGGCGCTATCCAGCCGGGAGTGGAACGTGGGCAAGACAATGGGGCGGCTCGATGAATGGATCGCGACCGGCGCGGGCCGCTTCGATGCGGCGCTGGCCGGGCTGATCGCCGGCGCCGGGCGCCCCCCGCGTCTGACCGAGGCAATGGCACATGCGGTGCTGGCCGGCGGCAAGCGGCTGCGGCCCTATCTCGTGATCGAAAGCGCGCGGCTTACGGGGGTCGAGGGCGTGCTGGCGCTGCGCGTCGCGGCTGCGCTCGAATGCGTGCATTGCTATTCGCTTGTTCACGATGATCTGCCGGCTATGGACAACGACACGATGCGACGCGGCAAGCCCACCGTGCATATCGCCTTCGACGAGGCGACCGCCATCCTCGCCGGCGATGCGCTGTTGACGCTGGCCTTCGATCTGATCGCGGCGCAGGCGACGCCGGCGTCGCCCGCGGTCAGGCTGCGGCTGGTCGGTGCGCTGGCCGCCGCCGCCGGGGCAGACGGCATGGTCGGCGGGCAGATGCTCGATCTGGCTGCCGAAGGGCGCTTTGCAGCAGCGGCCACGCCACTTGATCTCGGCGCCATCCAACGGTTGCAGGCGCTGAAGACCGGGGCGCTGATCCGGTTTGCGGCCGAAGCCGGCAGTCTGATGGTGTCGCGAGTGCCGGTTCGGCAGCGCGCGGCGCTCTGTGCCTATGGCGAGGCGCTGGGGCTCGCCTTCCAGATCCGGGACGATCTCATCGACGTCGAGGTGGACGCCGCCATCGCAGGCAAGGCGACGGGCAAGGATGATGCGGCGGGCAAGGCGACCTTCGTCAGCCTGCTCGGTGTGGCCGGCGCGCGCGCCCGGCTCGACGCGGTGAGCCGGGCGGCCGAGGCGGCGCTCGGCCCGTTCGGCGTCCGGGCGGCGCCGCTGCTCGAAGTGCTTGAATTCAACCGGGCGCGCCAATCGTGATGCGGCAAGCCATTCAGTCCAAGCCGATTCTGCGGTAGAACAACGCGGCCGGTGCTGAACCGGCCCAAACAGGGAAGCATCGCGTGAGGTATTGGCTTGTCGGGATTGTTGCCGCAGTCGCTGCCGGCGCGGGGTATTGGTATGTGCAGGGGCAGGAGGCGGATAGCGCCACCGCGGCCGCCTATCGCACCGCGACCGCCGAGCGCGGCACCATCGTCGCCCAGGTGACCACGTCCGGCTCGGTGACACCGGTCACCACCGTCATTGTCGGCTCGCAGCTTTCCGGCCAGGTCATCGAGATTTTCGCCGATTTCAATTCCGAGGTGAAGGCAGGGCAGGTGCTGGCCCGCCTCAACAGCGACCAGATCCGGGCCCGGCTTGATGGAGCGCGGGCCGATCTCCTGCAGGCGCGGGCGGCGCGGCAGGTGCTCGACGCGCAGCTTGAGAAGGCGCAGGCGGATGCACGGCGCGCGGTGGCGGTGCGCGACGACATGGGTCACCAGCTCGAAAAGACCGAAGCCCAGCTTGCCGATGCGGAAAAGACCCTGCAGCGGCAGAAAAGCCTCAATGCGGTCGGCATCGTCGCCGGCGCCGCGCTGCAGACCTCCCAGACCCAGCATGACACGCTGCGTGCCCAGCGCGAATCGGCGCATGCGCAGATCGCCTCCTCGACCGCGCAGATGGCGGCGCTGGAGGCCGACCAGAAAATGATCCGCGCCCAGATGATCTCGGCGGAGGCGCTGATCCAGCAGCGCTCGGCGATGGTGCGCCAGATCGAGGTCGACCTCGGCAATACCGATATCCGCTCGCCGGTCGACGGGGTGGTGGTGCAACGCAACGTGGAGCTTGGCCAGCCGGTCGCGGCCTCGCTGCAGGCGCCCACGCTATTTCTGGTGGCGCAGGATCTCAGGCGCATCCAGATCCAGGCCAATGTCGATGAGGCCGATGTGGGCCGCGTGCAGCCGGATCAGACCGTCAGTTTCACGGTCAATGCCTATCCGGGGCGCACGTTTGACGGCAAGGTCAAGCAGGTGCGGCTCGGATCGCAGACCGTGCAGAACGTGGTCATCTACACGACGGTGATTGAGGTCGACAACCCGGCGTTGGCGCTCAAGCCTGGCATGACCGCCAATCTGCGGATCATCACCGAGCGGCGCGAGAACGTGGTGCGCGTGCCCAATGCTGCGCTGCGCTGGCGTCCGCCGGCGGCAGCTGCGGAGCAGGCGCCGACCGTTGTCAACCGTCCGCTGGCGCCGCCGCAGGAGGCGGACGGCGGCGACAGCGCCACCGGTCCGTTCGCGGCTGGCGAGGGCGGTGGGCGCGGCGGCGGACGCGGCCGGGGCGGCGGCATCGGCGTTTTCATCGAGCGGCTGAAAGGCGAACTCAACCTCTCCGAGGAGCAGAAGCAGGCGGTCGATCGCATTGTGGCGGATATGCCGCGTGGCGGCGGCGGCGGCGGTGGTGGTGGCGGCAGCAGCGGGCAGGGGCGCGGTGCGCTGATGGAGAAGCTGGCGGGGGTGCTGGACGAGAGCCAGCGCGCCAAACTCCAGAGCCTCGTCGGGCAGGGACGCGGGGGCCGTCAGGCACGTGAGGGGCAGGCGGTGGTGACCGGCCGGCTCTACCTGCTGAACGAAAAGGGCGAGCCGTCGGGTCAGACCGTGCGGCTCGGCGCCAACGACGGGGCGTTTACCGAAATCATTTCCGGGCTCGCAGCCGGGGCGCAGGTGATCGTCGGCGGCGGGCCGGCCGCTCCGAAGGCCGCGGGCGGCCTGCGTTTCGGGTTCTGAGATGGCGCTCATCGAGGTCTCCGGTCTGTCGCGCAGCTTCCGCATGGGGGCGGAGGTGGTGCAAGCGCTGGTCGATGTGACGCTCGCCATCGAAGAAGGTGAGTTTGTCGCGGTGATGGGGCCGTCCGGCTCGGGCAAATCCACCTTGATGAACGTGATCGGCTGTCTCGATCGACCAAGCGCCGGCAGCTACCGGCTGGCGGGCGAAGCGGTGAGCACGCTCGATGCGGCGGCACTGGCCGGTGTGCGCAACCGGCGCATCGGGTTCGTGTTCCAGCAGTTCAATCTGTTGCAGCGCGCTCATGCGCTGGCCAATGTGGAACTGCCGATGATTTATGCCGGGGTGAGCGTGGCCGAGCGGCGCCGGCGGGCCGAGGCGGCACTGGACCGGGTCGGTCTTTCCGAGCGCCGGTTGCACCGGCCGGTGGAACTGTCCGGCGGTCAGCAGCAGCGCGTCGCCATCGCGCGGGCGCTTGTCAACCAACCGAGCGTGCTGCTCGCCGACGAGCCGACCGGCGCGCTCGACAGCCGCACCTCGCTCGACATCATGGCCCTGTTCACGGATCTCAACCGGCAGGGCATCACCGTCATCATCGTCACCCACGAGGAGGATATCGCCCGTTATGTGCGGCGGGTGATCCGCTTCCTCGACGGACGGGTGGTGAGCGACACGCGTCAGCAGCCGGCGGATATCGGCGCGGCGATGCAAGCCTTCGAGCGGGCCGCATGAGGGCGCCATGAAATTTGCCGATGCGTTTTCCTCCTCCGCCGATGCGCTCAAGGCCAATGCGCTGCGCTCGGCGCTAACCATGCTCGGCATCGTCATCGGGGTGGCGGCAGTGATCGCGATGATGGCGGTGGGCTCGGGCGCGCGCGAGCAGGTCAACCGGCAGATCAAGTCGCTTGGTTCCAATCTGATCCAGGTGGTGCCGGGCAATGTCACCTCCGGCGGCGTGCGCATGGGGTCGGGCCAGTCCTCGACCCTGACCGATGAGGACGCGCGGGCGATTGCCGGCGAAATTCCCGCCGTTCAGGTCGCCGCGCCCATCCTGCGTGGCAGCGGCCAGATGGTGGCAGGCGGGGCCAACTGGTCGGCCGGTATCATGGGCGTGACGCCGGAGTTCTTCGAGGCGCGGGAATGGCCGGTGGTGCAGGGGCGCGAGTTCACGCCCGATGAGGCCAGCCGCGGCGGGCAGGTGATCCTGCTGGGCCAGACGGTGGCGCGCCAGCTATTCGGCGAGGACGTGCCGGTCGGCCAGCAGATCCGCGTCCGCAATGTGCCGTTCGAGGTCATCGGGATCATGGACAAAAAGGGCCAGACGGTATTCGGCACCGATCAGGATGACATTGTGTTTGTGCCCCTGCAGACCGCGCGCCAGCGCGTGGTTGGCGCCAACCGGGCCAAGAACCGCTCGGTCAACCAGGTGATGATCAAGGTGCGCGAGGGGGAAAACCTTGGCGCGGTGGAAGCCGAAGTCAAATCGCTGCTGCGCCAGCGTCACCGCCTGCGCGAAGGGGCCGAGGACGATTTCCAGATCCGCAATCTGGCCGAGATCTCGGCGACGCGTGAGCAGAGCGCGCGTACGCTGGCGCTGCTGCTGGCGGCCGTCGCGGGCGTTTCGCTGGTGGTGGGGGGCATCGGCATCATGAACATCATGCTGGTCTCGGTGACCGAACGGACGCGCGAGATCGGCGTGCGCATGGCGGTGGGCGCACGGCCGGGCGATATTCTGCGCCAGTTCCTGATCGAGGCGACGACATTGTCGCTGGCGGGTGGGGCGCTCGGCATCGCTATCGGCGTGGCGGTGGCGAAGCTTGCGGCGGATGCGGCCGGCTGGCCGCTGCTGGTCGAGCCAACTGTCATCGTGCTGGCGGTGGTTTTTTCCGGACTGGTTGGCATCGCCTCGGGCCTCTATCCGGCGGTGCGTGCCTCAAGGCTCGATCCGGTTGAGGCGCTCCGGGCGGGATGACGCACGCTCTTTACAGCCTCTGTGGCCTCTCTAGTATGACATCATACATCTTTGGGAGAGAACGCCATGGCCAAAGGCAAGCCCATTCGCGTCGCCACCTTCTCAGGGCCCGGTGCCCAGCCCAGGATCGAGACCGTGCCGTGGCCGAAGGTGCCGCGCAAGGCTGCGTTGCTGCAGATCGGTGCCTGTGGCGTCTGCGGTACGGACCTGCATATCCTCAAGGGGCACTGGCCCAAGCCGTTGCCGTGGCCGTTCACACTCGGGCATGAGATCGGCGCCGTCATCGTCGAAAAGGGCGCCGATTTCACTGAGGATTTCATGGGCAAGCCGCTTGATGTCGGCTCGAAGGTGATGATTCCGCCACTGATGCCGTGCGGGCATTGCCACTGGTGCCTGCATTATCCGCAAACCGCCAACAAGTGCCTGACGCCGGTCTATTACGGTCGCTATCTCGGCTTCGACAAGGCGCCGCATCTGTGGGGCGGCTGGGCCGAATATGTCTATGTCGATCTTGAGATGCTGCCGGGCACCAAGATCTACAAGCTGCCCGACGACATGTCGCTGCGTCTCGGCGCGCTGTCGGAACCGTTGACCTCGTGCATCCGCGGTTTCAACCGGGCAGCGCGCGCCGGCGGCTTCACCTGGGGCGACAAGGTGGTGATCCAGGGTTCGGGGCCGATCGGCATTCTGGCGGTTGCCGCCGCGCAGGAGATGGGCGCCTCGATGGTGGTCTGCGTCGGCGCGCCGGAAAAGCCACGGCTGGAACTGGCGCGCAGGTTCGGCGCGGTGGCGACAGTCGACATCGAAACCTGCACATCATCCGCCGAGCGCATCAGCCGCGTGCGCGAGATCGTCGGCGGTTATGGGGCCGATGTGGTGATGGACTGCTCGGGCCATCCCACCGCCGGCCCGGAGGGCATCGAGTTCCTGCGCGACGGCGGCACCTATGTCGAGATGGGCCAGTTCACCGATGCGGGCTCGATCAACACCTCCTGGCACCGTATCTGCACCAAGGATCTCAATGTTCTCGGCTCCTGGGGGTTTACCGCCAACGACCTGCCGCTCGGCGTCGACATGCTCTACCGCACGCGCGACAAGTATCCGTGGCTGGAGATGCAGACGATCTATCCGTTTTCGGAGGATGGCATCCGCACGGCGGTTGCCGATGCCATGGCGATGAAGACGGTGAAATCCACCATCGTGCCATTCCCCGACCTGGTGGAGTGACCGGCGGAGCCTTGCGGCGTCAGTAAGCTGATTTGGCGTGCTGTCCCGCCGCGCCACGGGCGGCCTTGAGTTCGGCGCGGGCGCCCTGCTGCAGCAGGAAGATGTCGTTGCAGGTCGTCATCATCGCAAAACCCAGCGCCGCATGCTCGGCCGCGCTGGCGCCGGTCATGCAGAACGCGGTGGCGAATTTGCCATGGGCCTTGGCGCGGCCGACGATGTGCTTCAGCGCCGCGGCGACTTCAGGGGCCTGTTGATCGACCTTGGCGCCCCTGAACAGCGAGATCGACAGGTCGGAAGGGCCGACGAAAACCCCGTCGATCCCCTCCACCGACAGGATGTCGTCGAGGGCATCGATGGCGGCCTGCGTCTCGATCATGGCAATGGCTACGGTGGCGCGGTTGGCGAGCTTGAGATACTCGCCGCCGGTCTTGCCGAGCATCGGCAGCGCGCGCACCGGGCCGTAGGAGCGTTCGCCGAGCGGCGGATATTTCATGTGCGCGGCGAAGCGGCGGGCATCCTCCACCGAGTTGATCATCGGTGCGATCACGCCCATTGCCCCGTAGTCGAGCGAACGCGAGGCGAAAGCAAAATCGCCGACCTGGATGCGGACCAGCGCAGGCTTGCCGGCCAGCGCCGCATAGGCGATGCCGTCGATCACCGACTGCTGGCTGAAAAGCCCATGCTGCATGTCTAGGGTGATCGAATCAAAATCCTCTCGCGCCAGAAGATCGACGGCGACCGGGCTTGCGGTCGACATCCAGCCGGTGAACGTGGGCGTGCCGGACCGCAGCAGGTCGGCATGGGCGAGAAGGCGTTCGGCTGACATGGTTTGATCCGCAAGATGACAACGGGCACCCGAGTGGGTGCCCGCATCATAGGCGGTCAGTTCAAAGGCGCAAGCGGTTGTATGACAACCCGATCAAGCGCCGGTCTTGATCTGCTCGACGGCCTTGGCGAGCAGTTCATCCATGGTGCGGCGAATCTGATGGTCCGACTGGTCGACACCGGCGGCGACAAAATCGGCCTTCACCTTGCGCAGCACGTCATCGTCGCCAGCTTCGGCGAAATCGGCCATGACCACCGACTTGGCATATTCGTCGGCGTCGGCGCCGGACTTGCCCAGTTTCTCGGCGGCCCAAAGGCCCAGCAGCTTGTTGCGCCGCGCGGAAGCCTTGAACATCAGCTCCTCATCGTGGGCAAATTTCTTTTCGGCAGCATCTTCGCGCTTGTCGAACGTGGTCATGGTCGGTCCTCGATGATCGCTTGGCCGGCAGGACGCCGGCGGGAATGGCACGATTGAAATAAGCAACACCAGTTCCCAAATCAATCTCCAGCGACGAAAGAACGACATGCAGCGGCGTCGCAGCGGCGCAATCGGCCGTCAGATCGCCCTGTTGCCGGTCAATAACTTGACCGGACGGGTTGGCCGTGATTGTGCCGGTCCCTCACTTCGTCTAGGTTGAACGCGGGTTTAGGCGCCGCCCGTCTGCGAATCGGCGCCCGCCGCCGTCGCCGCCGGCGCTTCCCGAACAGGAGCCACGGCCCGCTCATGGACTTTTTGAAACCACGGTACACCCCGATGAATCGTCGTCGCCGCATCTACGAGGGCAAAGCCAAGGTCCTTTACGAAGGACCCGAGCCCGGAACCCTGATCCAGCACTTCAAGGACGACGCCACGGCGTTCAACGCCAAGAAGCATGAAGTGATCGATGGCAAGGGCGTGCTGAACAACCGGATTTCGGAGTTCGTGTTCCAGCATCTCAATTCGATCGGCGTGCCGACGCATTTCATCAAGCGGCTCAACATGCGCGAGCAACTGATCCGCGAGGTGGAGATCATTCCGCTCGAAGTGGTGGTGCGCAATGTCGCCGCCGGTTCGCTGGCCCAGCGGCTCGGCATCGAGGAAGGCACCCCGTTGCCGCGCTCGATCATCGAGTTCTACTACAAGAACGATGCGCTCAACGATCCGATGGTGTCGGAGGAGCATATCACCGCTTTCGGTTGGGCGACGCCGCAGGAGATCGACGACATCATGGCGCTGGCCATCCGCGTCAACGATTTCCTCTCTGGCCTGTTCCTCGGCGTTGGCATTCGGCTCGTCGATTTCAAGATGGAGACCGGGCGCTTGTGGGAAGGGGAGATGATGCGGATCGTCGTCGCCGACGAGATCTCCCCCGATTCGTGCCGCCTCTGGGACATCAAGTCGAACGACAAGATGGACAAGGATCGCTTCCGCCGCGACATGGGCGGGCTGATCGAGGCCTATTCGGAGGTTGCGCGCCGGCTCGGCATCATCTCCGAAAACGAGCGCCTGAACGGCTCCGGTCCCAAGCTGGTTCAGTAGTCCGATCAAGGCAGTGCGCGGCGGCCCTCGGGCCGCCGTTTCCGTTTCACGGGCCGGTGCTCAGAAGAGACCCACGACCTCGCCATTCGCGTCCAGCCGGATGCCTTCCGCGGAAGGCACCTTCGGCAGGCCCGGCATGCGCATGATCTCGCCGCAGATGGCAACGATGAACCCGGCGCCGGCGGAAAGCGCCAGTTCCCGGATCGGCACGACGTGCCCGGAGGGGGCGCCGCGCAGGGCAGGATCGGTTGAGAAGGAATATTGCGTCTTGGCTACGCAAATCGGCAGGTGGCCATAGCCGGCAGCCTCCAGGCGTTTGAATTCCGAGCGGATTTTCTGATCGGCGATGATGTCGGAAGCGCCATAGATCTCGGTGGCGATGGTGCGCATTTTCTCCCACAGCGGCATGTCATCGCTATAGAGGGGGCGAAAATGCCGCCCGTCCCGCGCGCGCGGCATCTCGGCGAGCGCGGCGACCTTTTCAGCCAACTGCACGGTGCCGGCCGATCCTTCCGCCCAGTGCGAGCAGAGGACCGCGTCGACATCCAGTTCGTCATGGCAGTAATCGATGACGGCGGCATGTTCGGCGGCCGTGTCGGCAGTGAAATGGTTGATGGCGACGATGGACGGCACGCCGAACCTGCGCACATTGAGCACATGGCGCCGGAGATTGGCGAGACCCCGGCGCACCGCCTCGACATTCTCGCTGCCGAGTTCCTCCTTGCCAGCGCCGCCATGCATCTTGAGGGCACGGATCGTCGCCACAATCACGGTGACAGCGGGGGCAAGGCCAGCCTTGCGGCACTTGATGTCGAAGAATTTCTCCGCGCCAAGGTCGGCGCCGAAACCGGCTTCGGTCACCACATAATCGGCGAGCTTCAGCGCGGCGCGGGTGGCGATAACCGAATTGCAGCCATGCGCGATGTTGGCGAAGGGCCCGCCGTGCACAAAGGCGGGGTTGCCTTCCAGGGTCTGCACCAGATTGGGGGCGAGCGCATCCTTAAGCAGGACCGTCATCGCTCCTTCGGCCTTGAGATCGCGGGCGAAAACCGGCTTCCTGTCGCGGGTGTAGGCGACGATCATGCCGCCGAGCCGGGCTTCGAGATCCTTCAGGTCGGTAGCCAGGCAGAACACCGCCATCACCTCGGAGGCGACGGTGATGTCGAACCCGTCCTCGCGGGCGAAGCCGTTGCTGACCCCGCCGAGCGAGGACACGATGGCGCGCAACGAGCGATCGTTCATGTCGATGGCGCGGCGCCAGACGATGCGGCGCGTATCGATGTTCAGCGCGTTCCCCCAGTAGATGTGGTTCTCGATCATCGCCGCCAACAGGTTGTGCGCGGCGGTGATGGCATGAAAATCACCGGTAAAATGCAGGTTGATCTGTTCCATCGGCACGATCTGCGCATGGCCGCCGCCGGCGGCGCCGCCCTTGACGCCGAAACAGGGTCCAAGTGAGGGCTCGCGCAGGCAGATCATCGCCTTGCGGCCGATCCGGTTGAGCCCGTCCCCCAGGCCGACCGTGGTGGTGGTCTTGCCCTCGCCGGCGGGGGTGGGGTTGATGGCGGTGACCAGGACCAGCTTGCTGTCCGGCCGGTCGGCACGCCCGCGAATATGGTCGAGATCGACCTTGCCGATGTGCCGGCCGTAGGGTGAAACGGCGGCTTCCGGGATGGCGAGCCGGCGCGCGATCTCGGTGATCGGCTGCATGGTCGCTTTCCGGGCAATGTCGAGATCGGTGCTCATCGGCGTATCGCCTCCCCACGGTTGCCGCCTTTGGCGGGAGACGTGGTCGCCCGATTCAGCGATCTGAACCATCTGTGTGGCATGGCACGCGTTCGGCGTCGAGGCCGGCGCATCGCGCTGTTGCGCTGATGCCGGTGGCAGGGGTATCCAGAACAAAAGGGAGATGTCATGCGCATGGGCACGCATCCTTGCAGCAGCGGCTACAGTGCGGGGTGGAGAGCTTGATGACCCGCGGGAAGAACGGCACCGAGCCTGCACGCACCCGCCAGCCCCGTGGACGGACGGTGGACCCCACGGCGCTCGCCGAGGTGCATGCGCTGATCGGCGGGGAGGCGCGACGCGATCTTCTGATCGAATACCTGCATGGGCTGCAGGACCGGTTTGGCGCGCTCCATGCGCGCCACCTCACCGCCCTGGCAGAGGCGATGCGCCTGCCGCAGGCCGAGGTGTTCGAGGTGGCGAGTTTCTACCATCACTTCGACATCGTGAAGGAGGGCGAAGGCGCCCCGGCGCCGCTGACCCTTCGCGTCTGCGATGGCGTGGCCTGCATGCTGGCGGGTGCCGAGGATCTTCTGGCCCGACTCAACGGTCTGTTCGATCCCGGGCGCGTTCGCGTTGTGCGTGCGCCCTGCATCGGCCGCTGTGCCGAGGCGCCGGCGGCACTGGTCGGGCGGCGGGCGGTGGCGCCGGCAACGCCTGAACTCCTGGCCCAGGCGATCGCAGCGCCACAGGTGCCGGCGGAGGCGGTCGGCGCGACCGGGTTTGATGCCTATCGCGCCGGCGGAGGCTACCGGCTGCTGGAAGCCGTGCGGCAGGGGCGGCTTGCCGTGGAACGGGTGATCGAGGAACTGGCAGCCGCCGGCCTGCGCGGGCTGGGCGGCGCCGGCTTCCCGGCAGCCCGCAAATGGCAGATCGTGCGGTCATTCCCCAGCCCGCGGCTGATGACAATCAACGCAGACGAGGGCGAGCCGGGCACGTTCAAGGATCGCGTGCTGCTGGAGCGCGATCCGCACCGCCTCCTGGAAGGCGCGCTGATTGCCGCCGCGGCCGTGGAGGCGACCGGCGTCTATCTTTATCTTCGCGACGAATATGCCGATCTGCACGCCGTGATGGCGCGGGAAATCGCGGCGCTGGAACAGGCCGGACTGGTCGGCGCAGGAGTGATCGCGCTCCGACGCGGCGCCGGCGCTTATGTGTGCGGCGAAGAAAGCGCGATGCTCAACTCGATCGAGGGTCGGCGCGGCCTGCCGCGCCACCGTCCGCCTTATATCGCCGAAACAGGGCTGTTCGGCCGTCCGACGCTCAACCACAATGTCGAGACGCTGTTTCTGATCCGCGACATCGTGGAAAAGGGCGGGGCCCGGTTTGCCGGACAGGGATTGAACGGCGCAACGGGCCTGCGGTCGTTCTCGGTGTCCGGGCGGGTGAACAGCCCCGGCCTCAAGTCTGCGCCGGCGGGCATCACGCTCAATGAACTGATTGCCGAGCATTGTGGCGGCATGGCGCCGGGCCATAAATTAGCCGGCTATCTTCCTGGGGGAGCTTCGGGCGGCATGTTGCCGGCGCGGCTGGCAGATCTGCCGCTTGATTTCGGCCGGCTCGAACCGCAGGGCTGCTTCATTGGCTCGCATGCCATTGTGGTGTTCTCGCAAAAGGACGATCCGGTGGCGATTGCGCTTAATCTGATGCGATTTTTCGCGCATGAAAGCTGCGGGCAATGCACGCCGTGCCGCGTGGGCACGGAGAAGCTGGTGCAGATGCTGGAGCAGCGGCGGTTCGATGCCGGCCTCATTGCCGATCTCGACCATGTGATGCGGCAAGGATCGATCTGCGGGCTCGGGCAGGCGGCACCCAATCCGGTGACCTGCCTGATCCGCTACTTTCCGGAGGCGCTGGCATGAGCGAACCCATCCGCTTCACGCTCGACGGCAGGCAGGTGGAGGCACTGCCTGGTGAAAGCATCTGGCAGGTCGCGCACCGTCACGGCACCACCCTGCCGCATCTGTGCCATCATGATGAAGCCGGCTATCGTTCCGATGGCAACTGTCGTGCATGTCTGTGCGCCATCGAAGGCGAGAGAGTGCTGGCGGCCTCCTGTCTGCGCCGCCCCGAGCCCGGCATGAAGGTGGAGACGACCGGCGACAGGGTCGAGCGTGCGCGCCGCCTGGTGTTCGAACTGCTGGCGTGCGACATGCCAGCGCGCGAGCAATCGCCCGATCCGGGATCGGCATTCTGGCGTTGGGCCGATGTCGTGCGGCCGGAAAGCGGTCGTCTGCCCGGCCCGGCACATGTGGTGCCGGCCTGCGATCTCTCGCATCCGGCCATCGCGGTGTCGCCGGAGGCCTGTATCGCCTGCGGCCTGTGTGAACGGGCCTGCCGCGAAGTGCAGGTCAACGATGTGATCGGCATGGCCTTTCGCGGCATGGCCAGCCGGCCGGTTTTCGATCTCGACGATGCGATGGGGGAGTCGAGTTGCGTGGGGTGCGGCGAATGCGTGCAGGCCTGTCCGACAGGCGCGCTGATCGAGAAATCGGTGCTGGGCATTACGGTCGAGACCCACGCCAGTCACAGCGTTGACAGTGTTTGTCCGTATTGCGGGGTCGGGTGCCTGACGCGGGTGACCGTGGGCGAGGACAATATCCTGCGAATTGACGGGCGCCCCGGCACGGTAAATGATAGCCGGCTATGTGTTAAAGGAAGGTTTGGGCACGATTATGTGCGCCACCCGCACCGGCTGCTGCGGCCGCTGGTCCGGCGGGAGGATGCGCCCAAGCGCGGCGACATCGTGGTGGATCCCGGCAATCCTTGGGCCGTGTTCCGCGAGGCGAGCTGGGAGGAGGCGCTGGCCCGTGCCGCCGAAGGCTTCCGGCGCCTTTCCGGCGTGCAGGGTCCATCCGTGCTGGCCGGCTTCGGCTCGGCCAAATGCTCGAACGAGGAAGCCTATCTGTTCCAGAAGCTGATCCGGCAGGGGTTCGGCACCAACAATGTCGATCACTGCACGCGGCTGTGCCATGCCTCGTCGGTGGCGGCGCTGATGGAAGGGATCGGCTCGGGGGCGGTGTCGGCGCCCTTCACCGCCGCCAAAGACGCCGACTGCATTTTCGTGATCGGGGCGCGGCCGACGGAAAACCATCCGGTCGCCGCCACCTACATCAAACAGGCCGTGAAGGCGGGCAAGACGCTGATTGTCGCCGATCCGCGCGGTTCCTCACTGATGCGGCACGCCACGCATGCCTTGCGCTTCCGCCCCGGAACAGATGTGGCGCTGCTCAACGCGCTGCTCAACGTCATCGTGACCGAAGGGCTGACCAATCCGGCGTTCATCGCCGAGCATGTGGAAAACTATGAGGCGTTCCGCGACAATATCCGCGAATTCACGCCTGAAGCGATGGCGCCGGTCTGCGGCATCGAGGCAGATGTGCTGCGGCAGGTGGCGCGGGCCTATGCACGCTCGTCCGCCTCGCTGATCTTCTGGGGCATGGGCGTCTCCCAGCATGTGCATGGCACCGACAATGCCCGTTGCCTGATCGCGCTGGCGCTGATCACCGGCCAGATCGGCCGGCCCGGCACCGGACTGCATCCGCTGCGCGGCCAGAACAATGTGCAGGGCGCCTCCGACGCCGGGCTGATCCCGATGTTCTATCCCGACTACAAATCGGTGGAACTACCGGAGATGGGCGAGCGCTACAGCCGCGACTGGGGTCGCCCGCTCGATGGCAAGCGCGGCCTTACGGTGGTCGAGATCATCCAGGCGGCCGAACGCGGCGATATCCGCGGCATGCTGATCATGGGCGAAAATCCGGCGATGTCCGATCCCGACCAGATCCATGCCCGGTCGGCGCTGGCGCGGCTAGAGCATCTCGTCGTGCAGGACATCTTTCTCACCGAAACGGCCTGGCATGCCGATGTGGTGCTGCCGGCCTCCGCCCATGCCGAGAAACTTGGCACCTTCACCAATACCAACCGGCAGGTGCAGTTGGCCCGCCCGGCGCTGTCGCTGCCGGGGGATGCCCGGCTCGACATCGATCTTCTGGTCTCTCTCGCCAACCGGCTCGGGCTTGGTTGGGACTATGGGCAGGAACGCCGGCCCGATGGAGTGGAAGCCGGGGTCGAGGTGTCGCGCGTCTATGAAGAGATGCGCGCCCACATGGCTTCGCTGTCCGGCCTGCCGTGGGAACGGATCGCGCAGGAGGGGTCGGTCACCTATCCGGCGGCGGATGTGCGGGCGCCCGGCCAGGCGGTGCTGTTCGCGGGCGGGTTCCCGCGCGCCGGCGGGCGCGGCAGGCTGGTGCCGACTTCGCTGCGCCCGCCCGACGAGGTGCCGGACGAGGCTTTTCCGCTGGTGCTGACCACCGGACGGCTGCTCGAACATTGGCATACGGGATCGATGTCGCGGCGGTCGGGCGTGCTGGATGCGCTGGAGCCCGAGGCGCTGGCGGCCATGCACCCCGAGGAAATCGCCCGGCGCGGCCTGCTGGCCGGCGGAACGGTGCGGGTGGAAACCCGGCGCGGCGCGATCCTGACACGGTTGCGGGCCGATCGGGACGTGGCGCAGGGCATGGTGTTTGTGCCGTTCGCCTTCAACGAGGCGGCGGCCAACCGGCTGACCAATCCGGCGCTCGATCCTTATGGCAAGATCCCGGAACTGAAATTCGCGGCCGCCCGGGTGACGGCGGTGCCGGCATGAGCGTCGCCAGCCCCTGCACGAAGGTCTGCACTCTCGATCCGGCGAGCGGCCTATGCGTCGGCTGCGGGCGCACCGGCGACGAAATCGGCCGCTGGGCCGGGATGAGCGAGGCCGAGCAGCGGGCGCTTGTCGCCGTGCTGCCCCGGCGTCTGGCCGCGCTGGCGGGGCAGAACGGGCGCTGTGTGGTGCGGCGACCGGTATTGCACCGCGCCAGGAGTTGAAGCTGCTTGCACCGGCGCGTCCGGCGGGCAACACTTCGGCCTCATCCGGGGAGGCGCCGATGTCCGATGTTCTTGTGCATGACGACCGTTTCGCCGCCCTGGTGATCGGACATGCGCGGCTGGAGCGGCTGTGGACCGGCTGCCGCTGGGCGGAGGGGCCGGCCTATTTCGCAGCCGGGCGCTATCTCGTGTGGTCGGACATTCCCAACAACCGGATGCTGCGCTTCGACGAGACCGACGACAGCGTCTCGGTGTTCCGGCATCCCGCCAACAACAGCAACGGCAATACCACCGACCGGCAGGGACGGCTGATCACCTGCGAGCACCTGACGCGCCGGGTGACGCGCACCGAGCATGATGGTTCGATCACGGTGCTGGCCGACCGGTTCGAGGGCCGGCGTTTCAACTCGCCCAACGATGTGGCGGAAAAGTCTGACGGCAGCATCTGGTTTTCCGATCCCACCTACGGCATCGACAGCGATTACGAGGGGCTTGCCCAGCCGGCCGAGATCGAAGGTTCGCATGTCTATCGCATCGATCCCGGCGGCGCGATTTCGCGCGTCGTCAGTGACCGGTTGCGGCCGAACGGGCTGGCCTTTTCGCCCGACGAGACGATCCTTTACGTCTCCGACACCGGCCGGTCGCACAAGAAGGACCATCCGGTGACCATCACCGCCTATCCGGTGCGCAGCGACGGCTCCCTGGGGAAGGGCGCCACCTTCGCCACGCTCGCGCAGGGATTTTACGACGGCTTCCGGGTCGATACCGGCGGCAACATCTGGACTTCGGCGGGCACGGATGTGTTCTGCTACGCGGCCGACGGAACGCATATCGGCACGCTCCGCATCGGCGAGATCGTCGGCAATGTGTGCTTCGGCGGGCTCCATCGCAACCGCCTTTATGTCTGCGGGCAGACCTCGCTCTATTCCCTGTTCACCAAGGCGCGCGGCGCCGTGTGATACCAAAGGCCCCGGATGCTGACGCATGGGGCCTTTGAACGGACCTGAATTTATCAAACACACTCAATGAGTTGATAAATTCAGGGCAGAATCCCAAAGAGTCATTTTCAATGACCTTTGGTATGAGTGCGGCATTCTGAAGCAGACATGACATGTGCGTGACCGGGCCGCGCGTGTCTGCCTTTTTGACATGAATCAATTGCCGCCGCCGACAATCTCGGGCCTAACATTTGTCAAGGCCACCGGGGGGAACGTCTGCAACCTACGCAGGCGGTATAGAAGATGACAACAGCCCTTTCCAGGCGCGGCTTGTTCCGCGCGTTCCGTCCCGGTTCAGCGACTGCGCCGTCCCAGCCCGAGGCGGGGACGGGCGGGCTGCTGGCGCGCGCCGGCGAAGCCTGCGTTGAGCCGCGCGGGGTCACCTGCCGGCGTTGTGGTGACGAATGCGAGGCCGGCGCCATCAGTTTCCGGCTGCTCGGCGCTGGGCGTGCGCGTGTGGCGGTTGATGATGAGCGCTGCACCGGCTGCGGCGCCTGTCTTGCGGTCTGCCCCACCCAGGCTCTTTCGCTCGTTGCAGCCGATCGTGTCGCCGTGGTGGCGGGTCTCGTGGCTGCCGGGAGTATGTCATGACCGCGGCGCCGCGCGATTCCCTCAACGTGATTGGCTGCGTGGTCCAGACCGCGCCGGGTCGCACTGCCAGCGTGCGCGCGGCGCTGGGCCTGCTGCCCGGGGTGGATATCCATGCCGAGGCCGAGGACGGCCGGCTGGTCATCACCGTGCTCGATACCGGCGAGGGGCTGGCGATTGACCAGCTCGCCGCGATGAACCGCATGCCCGGCGTGGTCAGCACCATGCTTGCCTACCATGAAATCGATGATGCCGGCGCGGCCGGCGACGCACCTCCTCTCAATTGCTCCGCTGAAAGGGCCTGAGACATGAACAAGCACGTCAAGCCGATTGAAGAACAGGTCCGCCAGGATCGTCGCGACGTTCTCAAAGCCACGGCGGCTGCTGCGGCGGCGGCCAGCATCGGTGTGACGCTGCCGGCTGCGGACGCCCAGGCGCAGGCCGGCCGCACCGATGGCATCCGCTGGGACAAGGGCGTGTGCCGGTTCTGCGGCACTGGCTGCGGTGTCATCGTCGGCACCAAGGGCGGCCGGGTGGTGGCGACCCAGGGCGATCCGGATGCACCGGTCAACCGCGGCCTCAACTGCATCAAGGGCTATTTCCTGTCCAAGATCATGTACGGCGACGATCGGCTGACCAAGCCGCTGCTGCGCATGAAGAACGGCGTCTTCGACAAGAACGGCGATTTCACGCCGATCTCCTGGGACGAAGCGTTCAAGATCATGGCCGAGAAGTGGAAGGCGGCGCTGAAGGCTTCCGGCCCGGCGGGCGTCGGCATGTTCGGTTCCGGCCAGTGGACGATCTGGGAGGGCTATGCGGCCTCCAAGCTCTACAAGGCCGGCTTCCGCTCCAACAATCTCGATCCGAACGCGCGCCATTGCATGGCTTCGGCCGTTGCCGGCTTCATGCGCACCTTCGGCATCGACGAGCCGATGGGCTGCTACGACGATGTCGAGCACGCCGACGCCTTCGTGCTGTGGGGCTCGAACATGGCCGAGATGCATCCTATCCTGTGGTCGCGCATCACCGACCGTCGCCTGACGCACGAGGGCTGCGAGGTGCATCTGCTGTCGACCTTCGAGCATCGCTCGTTCGAGCTGTCCGACAATTCGATGATCTTCACCCCGCAGGGCGATCTGGCGATCCTCAACTACATCCAGAACTACATCATCAGGAACGGCGCAGTGAACAAGGCGTTCACCGACAAGCACGTCGAGTTCGCCAGGACGGTCGAGGATATCGGCTATGGCCTCCGGCCCACGCATGCGCTTGAGGCCAAGGCGGTCAACGCCTCGCACAAGACCGGCAAGGACGGCGCGCTCGATCCCGCCGGCATGAAGGACAAGATCGGCTTCGAGGAATTTGCCAAGCTGCTGGAGCCCTACACCCTCGACTATGCGCACGAGAAATCGGGCGTGCCGAAGGACAAGCTGGAGCGGCTCGCCAAGCTCTATGCGGACCCGAAGAAGAAGATCGTCTCCTACTGGACGATGGGCTTCAACCAGCACACGCGCGGCACGTGGGTCAATAACATGATCTACAACGTGCATCTGCTGACGGGGAAGATTTCCGAGCCGGGCAACGGCCCGTTCTCGCTCACCGGCCAGCCCTCGGCCTGCGGCACCGCGCGTGAGGTCGGCACCTTCGCCCATCGCCTGCCGGCCGACATGGTGGTGACCAACCCGCAGCATCGTGCCCTGACCGAGAAGATCTGGCAGCTGCCGGAAGGCACGCTGCCGGGCAATGTCGGCTACCATGCGGTCGTCCAGCACCGCATGCTCAAGGACGGCAAGCTGAACGCCTACTGGGTGCAGTGCACCAACAACATGCAGACCGCGCCCAACATGAACGAGGAAGGCTATCCGGGGTATCGTAACCCCGCCAACTTCATCGTTGTGTCCGACCCCTATCCGACTGTGACCGCGCTTGCCGCCGATCTCATCCTGCCCACCGCGATGTGGATGGAGAAGGAAGGCGCCTACGGCAATGCCGAGCGGCGCACCCAGTTCTGGCGTCAGCAGGTGAAGGCGCCGGGCGAGGCACGTTCCGACCTGTGGCAGACCATGGAGTTCTCCAAATACTTCAAGATCGAGGAGGTGTGGCCCGAAGAACTTCTTGCCAAGAAGCCGGAGTATCGCGGCAAGACGCTCTACGACGTCCTGTTCGCCAACGGGCGCGTCAACAAGTTCCCGTCGAGCGAGACCCAGAAGGGCTACGACAACGACGAGTCCGCTCACTTCGGCTATTACGTGCAGAAGGGCATCTTCGAGGAATACGCCGAATTCGGACGTGGCAAGGCGCATGATCTGGCGCCGTTCGATGTCTATCATCAGGCGCGGGGCCTTCGTTGGCCGGTGGTCGACAACAAGGAAACACTGTGGCGCTTCAAGGAGGGTTACGATCCTTACGTGAAGGCCGGCGAGGGGTATTCCTTCTATGGCAAGCCCGACAAGAAGGCGCGCGCCATCTTCTGCCCGTTCGAGCCGGCGGCGGAAGTCCCGGACAAGGATTTCGATCTGTGGCTGTGCACGGGCCGCGTGCTGGAGCACTGGCACTCGGGCTCGATGACCCGGCGCGTGCCCGAACTCCACCGGTCGGTGCCGGCGGCGGTGCTCTACATGCATCCCGATGACGCGGCCGAGCGCAAGCTCAACCGCGGCCAGACGGTCAAGATCCAGACCAAGCGCGGCGAGGTTGTCACCCGCGTCGAAACCCGCGGTCGCAACAAGCCGCCGAAGGGGCTGGTCTACTTCCCGTTCTTCGATGAGAGCCAGCTCGCCAACAAGCTGACGCTTGATGCGACCTGCCCGATCTCCAAGGAGACGGACTTCAAGAAGTGCGCCTGCAAAGTGGTCAGCGCCTGATCGCCGTCTGAGCCGAGAGAACCGCCATGGCACGCACCGATGACAAACCCGCCAATCCCCAGCGCCGCAAGGCGCTGAAGGATATGGCGCGCTTCGGCGGCGGTGCGGCGGCCTGCGGGGTCATGCTGGGCGCTTTCGCCCAGCAGTCGCGGGCCCGACCTGCCGAGGCGCTGCGCCCGCCGGGGGCGCTTGCCGAAAGGGAGTTTCTCGCGGCCTGCGTGCGCTGCGGTCTTTGCGTGCGCGACTGCCCCTACGGCACGCTGAAACTGGCGGACTGGTTCGACGGGCCGGCGCTGGGCACGCCGTATTTCAATGCCCGCGCGGTGCCGTGCGAGATGTGCGACACCATCCCGTGCGTCAAAGCCTGCCCTACCGGCGCGCTCGATCACAGCCTGGTCGACATCAACAAGTCGAAGATGGGCGTGGCGGTCATCACCAGCCGCGACACCTGCCTGAACCTGCAGGGCCTGCGCTGCGACGTCTGCTACCGGGTCTGCCCGGTCATCGACAAGGCAATCACGCTCGAACGCACCCACAACACCCGTACCGGCAAGCATGCGGTTTTCGAGCCGGTGGTGCATGCCGAGTTCTGCACCGGGTGTGGCAAGTGCGAGAAATCCTGCGTGCTGACCGAGGCGGCCATCAAGGTGCTGCCGGCGGAAATCGCGCTGGCCAGACAGGATGCCCATTACAGGCGCGGCTGGGAAGAAAAGAAGAAGGCCGGCGAAGCGCTGGTCGATGCGCCGGTCAAGCTGGAGATACGGCAGCCTGAGCCTGCGGGCACGGGGGTGCCGAAATGAGCGCCAATCTCACCCCTTACGTGGAAGCGCGCGCGGCCAAGGGCTTCTGGCAGTCGCATCGTTTCGGAGTCCTGCGCCGGTTGGCGCAGGTCGGGTTCCTCGCGCTGTTCCTCACCGGTCCGCTGTTCGGTCTCTGGATCAGCAAGGGCTCGCTTGCCGCCTCGTTGACCCTCAACATCCTGCCGCTGACCGATCCGCTTGTGTTTGCACAGATGCTGGCGGCGCGGCACTGGCCGGAGATGACGGCGGTGATCGGCGTCGTGCTCGTGGTGGTGGGCTATCTGCTGGCCGGCGGGCGCACATTCTGCTCGTGGGTCTGTCCGATCAATCCGGTGGCCGATCTTGCCGCCTGGCTCAGGCGCCGGCTGGGCATTACCCAGAGCGCCAAGCTGAGGCCGGAGTTCCGACTGTGGCTGATGGGTGCGGTCATCATCGTTTCCGGATTTGCCGGCATGCTTGTCTGGGAGCTGGTCAATCCGGTCACGGCAGTGCATCGGGCGCTTGTCTACGGCCTGTGGTTCGGCCTCCTGCCGGTGGCGGCGATCTTCGTGTTCGACCTGATGACCGCCAAGCACGGCTGGTGCGGGCATCTCTGCCCGGTCGGGGCCAGTTACGGACTGATCGGCAAGGCGGCGCTGCTGCGGGTGTCCGCAGCCGGGCGCACCCGCTGCGACGATTGCATGGACTGCTTCGCGGTCTGCCCGGAGCCGCATGTCATTGCGCCCGCCCTGCGCGGCGACAAGACCGGCGCCTCGCCCGTCATTCTTTCAGGCGACTGCACGATGTGTGCCGCCTGTATCGATGTCTGCCCGGAGCGGGTGTTCCGCTTTGCCCTGCGCAGCGATTCCCGGCTCGACGGCGCCACTCACGGCGCCGCCACTCCCCCTGTCACCCCCGTAGTTTCGGAGGCCGCGTGAGCGCGCCCCACACTCCTGCCCCGCGGAAGGATCCTGTCATGAAAAGCAGAACACACGCCTTGCATCTCATCGCTGCCGCGGCGCTGCTCGCGGGGATTGGTCTGGCTGGATCGGGCTTTGCGCAGGAGACCCGCGCGTTCAAGTCGCTGCGCGAGGCCAACCTGACCGATCTGTCGCCGGCACCGGATGTGCTCAAGCAATCGACGCCAGCCGAGGGCTTTTCCCGCGCCTATCGCCAGCAGCCGCCGTTGATCCCGCACAAGACGGATGGCTACCAGATCACGACCGAAAACAACCAGTGCATGAGCTGCCATGACTGGCCGGGCAACACCCGGGTGAACGCGCCGAAGATCTCGGAAACCCATTACGTCGACCGCCAGGGCGTGCGGCTCGATAAGGTGTCCGGCACGCGGTATTTCTGCACCCAGTGCCATGTGCCGCAGGCCGATACCAAGCCGCTGGTCGGCAACAGTTTCCAGAACGCCACCCAGGCCAAGTGAGGGGGGCGTTATGACCGATACCACACATGCTTCGCCGGCCGCTCGACCCGGCCTTCTCACCCGGCTCTGGCGCTGGTTCTTCTCGCAGTCGAAATGGGCCTGGGGCCTGATCGCCATCGCGTTCTTCGCCATCGGCATCATGTTCTGGGGCGCGTTCAACTGGGCGCTGGAAGCCACCAACACCGAGGCGTTCTGCATCTCCTGCCACGAGATGAAGCAGAACGTGTTCAACGAGTATCGCAACACCGTTCACTACGCCAACAAGACCGGCGTGCGCGCGACCTGCCCGGATTGCCACGTGCCCAAGGAATGGGGGCACAAGATAGTCCGCAAGATCCAGGCATCGAACGAACTCTATCACAAGGCGCTCGGAACCATCGATACGCCGGACAAGTTCAACGAAAAGCGGCTGGAGCTGTCCAAGAACGTCTGGCGCGCCATGAAGACGACCGACTCGCGCGAGTGTCGCAACTGCCACAAGTTCGACTACATGGACTATTCGGCGCAAGAGCCGCGCGCCTCGCGCCTGCATGAAACGGCGCTCAACCAGGGCAAGACCTGCATCGACTGCCATCAGGGCGTCGCGCACCGGTTGCCGCCCAAGGCGAGCGAGGCTTACCAGCACATGCTCGACAACATCGATAAGGTCGGATTGATCCAGCGCATTGTCGATTATCTGCAGGACGCCGATGTTGCCAAAGCGAAGGCAGCCCAGAAATAGGGCTGTCGGGAGGCTCGTATGACGTATCCGGCGCTTGCTGCCGTCCTCTACAGCGAAGGCGCCTCCTGCGACCTGTTGCTGGCGGATGTCGCCCGCCAGCTCAGCCGACGTGGCCATCGCCTGGCCGGCGCGGTGCAGGTCAACGAAAAATACGACGCGCTCTGCGCCTGCGACATGACGCTGTGCGATCTGGCCAGCGGGGAGGAAATCCGTATCTCCCAGCGGCTGGGGCGCTATTCGCGCGGCTGCCGGCTCGATCCGGCGGCACTGGCACGCTCGGTCGGGCTGGCCGAGGCGGGGCTTAGGGCCGGTGCCGATCTGGTGATCCTCAACAAGTTCGGCAAGTCCGAAGCGGCGGGGCATGGCTTTCGTCCGCTGATCGGCGAGGCGATCGAGCGCGGCATTCCGGTGCTGGTCGGCATCAGCCGGGTCAACCTGCCGGCCTGGGAAGAATTTACCGGAGACATGGGCGTGGTGCTGCCGCCGCTTGACCGGGAAGTGATGGGCTGGTTCCATCGGCTGGTGGCGCCGCATCAGGCTACGGCCTGATTCTGTTGCGATCCGGGAGGGATCGCGCGGGCCGCTAGGGAGCTGGCCCGGAGATTGATGCCGCGCGGAGAAAGTTCGACGCTGACCCAGCTGGACCGGGTGGTCCTGCGCGCGACGCCGCTGTTCCAGCGGCTCGGCGATGATGTGTTCGAGCAGCTCGTGCGCTCGGCACTTGTGCTCAAGCCGTCTGCAAAGGCGGTGGTGTTCCGGGAAGGTGACGCCGCCACGGACATCTACATTGTCATCGAGGGTTGGCTGAAACTGTACCGGATGACGTCGGCGGGGCAGGAAGCGATCATCAACATCTTCACGCGTGGCCGGACGATCGCCGAGGCGGTGGCGCTGACGCACTCCCGCTATCCGGCCACCGCCGAAGCACTTACCGATTCGCGCCTTGTGCGCCTGCCGACCCGCGCCATGGTGGAGGCCATGCAGGCTAACCCGGACATCGCCCTGTCGATGCTGGCCTCGGTTTCCGCGCATCTGCACGGGCTGGTGGCTGAGATCGCCCGGCTGAAGGGCCAGAACGGGTTGGCCCGGGTGGTGGAATTTCTGATTTTCATCGACGGTGGCGGTGAACACCGTGACTTGCGCCTGCCATTCGAAAAGCAGGTGCTGGCACGGCATCTGGCCATGCAGCCCGAGAGCCTGTCGCGCACGCTCAGACGGCTGCGTGCTTATGGTGTGAGCGTTGAAGGGCAGACCGTGCGCATCCAGTCGTGGGATGCATTGCGCCGGGCGGTATCGGACGATGTGGGGTAGGGCGGCGCGCCCGCCTCAACGGGCCCAGCGCAGCACCAGCGCATCGAGGTCGCCGGCAAGTTCCAGGAGTCCGGCGCGCGCCGCTTCCGGCAAGGGTGACAGCGGGTGGCGCACCATGGCCGAGCGGATAATGCCGCCAGCTTGCATCAGCACCTTGCAGGCAATGAGACCGCACTGCCGGTTCTCGTAGTTGATCAGCGGCAGCCAGCGCTGATAGGCGGCCTTGGCGGCGGTTCGGTCGCCCGCAAACCACGGATCGATGATCTGGCGGATGCCGTCGGGATAGCCGCCGCCGGTCATGGCGCCGGTCGCCCCGGCATCGAGATCGGCCATCAAGGTGATCGCCTCCTCGCCGTCCCAGGGGCCGACAACGGCATCGCCGCCGAGCGCGATCAGATCCCGCAACTTGGCGGCGGCGAATGGCACCTCGATCTTGAAATAGGCGACTTGGGCGATCTCGCGCGCCATCCGGGCGAGGAACGGCGCGCTCAGCGGCGTGCCGGCGACCGGCGCGTCCTGGATCATGATCGGGATGGAAATCGCGTCCGAGACGCGTTGAAAGAATTCGTAAATGCGCGGCTCGGCGACCCGGATGGTGGCCCCGTGGTAGGGCGGCATGATCATCACCATCGAGGCGCCCGCCTTCTCCGCCCGGCGCGAGCGCTCGGCGCAAATGGATGAGCCGAAATGGGTGGTGGTGACGATCACCGGCACCCGCCCGGCGACATGGGCCAGCACCGTGTCCTGGATATGCTCGCGCTCGGCGTCCGTCAGTACGAACTGTTCGGAGAAGTTGGCGAGAATGCACAGTCCCTGCGAGCCGGCGTCGATCATGAAATCGACCGCACGCTTCTGGCCGGCGAGGTCCAGCTCACCGCGTTCGTCAAAAATCGTTGGCACCACGGGAAAAACCCCGCGGTAGATCGGGCGGGAAACGGACATGGCGCCTCCGATCATCAGACAACCTGACAAGGTTGTGGCCGAAGTCGGCGGCTTTGGCAATCGCCGCCTGCAGCGGCGCCGGAGGTCTACTTGAAGCCGGGGATCAGCGCGGTAAAGCCGCTCAACGCCGTCGGAATCGACGCGGTCGGCTGGACCGACGCGGGAGCATCCACCTTCGCCGGTTCCGGCGCGCCAACGGGGCGCTGAGGCGCGCGCGGCGGCAGGGGGATCTTCACCGGCTGCGGGCGGTCCGGCTCGATGGCGGTTACCGACTGCGGCCTTTCGGGTTCGGCGCCGCCCAGCCAGCCGCGGAACAGGCCGGAAGGCGCTGGCGAGGCAACCGTGGGGGCGAAGGCGCTGGCGGCCGGGCTGCCGACCTGCGCATTGGGTGTCGTGACGGCCGGGGCAGGTGTCGCTGTCGGGGTTGCTGCCGGTGTCGCTGCGGGTGTGGTGACCGTCTGCAGCGGGAGGCGGGCGCTGGCGAGGGCGGCGGCGCTCTTCTTGCCCTTGATCTGGTCGACCGGAATTTCCACCGGACCGTGCTCCAGAGCATCGGGGCGGCTGACTTCAGCGACGCGCGAGGGACTGGTCCGCACAATCGCGGCATCGGCATACTGGGTGTGACGGAAGCTGTGGTGCTGGTCGCCATCCTTGTAGACGCGGCGAACGGCGCCGACGCCGGAGGCGACAAGTTCGGCCACCTTCTGGTCATCCGCCGCGGCCTTGGCGGCCACGGCGCGGACCACGGGCGAGGCTTCGTCGGACGGGGCGCAGCCGGGCGCGCCATCGGCCTGGCCGGCGCGATTGAAGGCATAGCGTGCCTCGCAGAGGCTGACCTGCGGCTCCTGCTTGGTCACCTCGAAGGTATCGGCGCCTTCCTTCAGCATCTTCCAGAACGGCATGTTGGGATCTGCCCGATACTTGGCGAGATTCTGCGGGCTGAACCGGAACGGGAAGGACTGCAACTGGATCGCCTTCTGCCCGCCGGCGAAAGCCTCGCGGGTGATGGCATAGATCTCGGCGATCTGCTCGTCGGTCATCGAGAAACAACCGGCAGACGAACAGGCGCCATGCACCATGATGGCCGATCCGGTGCGGCCATGCGCCCGATCATAGGCATTCGGATAGCCGACGTTGAACGACAGGTAGAACGAGGAATTGGGATTCAGCGAGGCGGGCGTGATCGAATAGAAACCTTCGGGAACCTGCCGGTCGCCCTCGCGCACCTTGGGGCCGAGCTGACCGGACCAGCGGCACATCGGATAGGTCTTGAGGTGGACATACTGACCGGAGGCGGTCTGCTTCCAGACTTCGAGCTCGCTCTCCTGCTTGTAGGCGCGCAGCAGGATCGGTGCCTGCTTGCTGGTGCCCTTTTCCTGCATCAGCGCGACCATCTTGGCCGGCACGGGCGTAAAATGCCGCGTATTGCGCGACAGACGTCCGTCCTCCTCGCAGGCCGCCAGCAGCGACACCGCAAGGCCAGCGGCAAGAAGCTTGAACCAACCGGAACCGTTCATCGAACCCACATTCGGACGCTTAAGGTAACAGTGCCTACCATTACGTCCGTTAAACTTGACCAAAGATTGAGCGCGGCGAAATGAATTTCTCGCTAGCCTCAACACCTCGTTAACCCCCGCCGCAGCCTCAGAGCTTGCGCCCCATGGCGAGGAACTTCTCCGCCCGGCCGGTGCGGATCTCCTCCGCGGATCTGCCGGCAAATTCGGCAAAGGCTGCGCGGATCGCCTTGCTGGCGGCCTCGATGGCCGCTTCGGGGTCGCGATGCGCGCCGCCCACCGGTTCAGGCACGATGGCATCGATAACCCCGAACCTGAGCAAATCCTGGGCAGTGATCTTCATCGTGCTGGCGGCCTCCTGGGCGCGGGCGCTGTCCCGCCACAGGATGGAGGCCGCACCTTCCGGCGAGATCACGCTGTAGATCGAATGTTCCAGCATCAACACGCGGTTGGCGGTGGCAATCGCCACCGCGCCGCCCGAGCCGCCCTCGCCGATCACCAGCGCGACATTGGGCACGCCGAGCGCAAGGCAGGCCTCGGTCGAGCGGGCGATCGCCTCGGCCTGGCCGCGTTCCTCGGCGTCGATGCCGGGATAGGCGCCGGCGGTGTCGATCAGCGACAGCACGGGAATCGAGAAACGGTCGGCCATTTCCATCAGGCGCACCGCCTTGCGGTAGCCTTCCGGCCGGGCCATGCCGAAATTGTGCCTGAGGCGCGATTCGGTGTCGGCGCCCTTTTCCTGGCCGATCACGCAGATGGTCTCGCCGTTGAAACGACCGAAGCCGCCGACGATCGCCTCGTCCTCGGCAAAGCAGCGGTCGCCGGCCAGCGGCACGAAATCGGCGATGAGGTGGCGGATGTAATCGAGACAATGTGGACGCTGCTGATGGCGCGCGACCTGCGTCTTCTGCCAAGGGGTCAGATTGGCATAAATGGCGCGCAGGGCATCCTGCGCGCGCGTCTCCAGTTTGCGGATATCCTCGGAAATTTCCTTGTGGTTGCCGTTGGCGGCAACGGCCTTGAGTTCACCAAGCTTGTTCTCAAGTTCGGCGACCGAGGTTTCAAAGTCGAAATAGCGCATCGATACTCTGCTGTTGCAGCGGCGAGGCTGTGCCCGGATCAGCGTCCATACAGGAAGCCGTGCGGAAGGGGAAGCCGACAGTTGGCCGCGTCATGCTTCATCGGGGTCGGCGAGCGGATGCAGGTCGCGCACCATCGAGCGGGCCCGCTCGTCCAGCACGTGGGTATAGATCTGCGTGGTGGCGATGTCGGCATGGCCGAGCAGTTGCTGGACGACGCGCAGGTCGGCGCCGTTCTGCAAGAGGTGGCTGGCAAAGGCATGGCGCAGCACATGCGGGCTGATCTTGTCCGGCGACAGGCCGGCGGCAGCGGCCGCGCGCTTGAGATCGCGTGCAAAGACCTGGCGTGACAGATGGCCGGCCTCGCCCTCGGCGGGGAACAGGAAGCGGGACGGAACGCCGGTGCGGCCCGTCGTCAGTTCCCGGTAGCGCTGGACCGCCGCAACGGCGGCGGGCGAGAGCACCACCAGCCGTTCCTTGCTGCCCTTGCCCCGCACGATCAATGTTTCTTTGCCGGGGCGCACGGCATCCGCCGGCAGGCCGACCAGTTCGGAAACCCGCAGGCCGGTGGCATAGACGAGTTCGAGCAGCGCGGACAGGCGCGCCGCGGCGATGCGCTCGGACCACGGGCGGGAAGCATCGTCGATGCCCTCGGCGGCGACGGCCAGCAGCCGGTCGACCGCCTCGACGCTCATCACCTTGGGCAGCGGGCGGCCGCGTTTCGGCCCCTCGATGATGACCGTGGGATCGTCGGCGCGGTGGCCTTCCCGGTACAGGAAGGCGTGCAGCTGGCGGATGGCGGAGAGCTTGCGGGCGGCGCTGGCGGGTTTCAGCCCGTCGGCGGCAAGCTCGGCCAGATAGGCGCGCACATCGGCGGTGGTTGCCGAGCCGACTGCAAGCCCATGGCTGGCCAGAAAGGCGGAATACCCCTCAAGGTCTCTACGATAGGCGGCAAGCGTATTGGGGCTGGCGCCGCGCTCGGCGGCCATCATGTCGAGAAAATCGTCGCTGTCGCGGGAGCGGCGGGCCGGAGGCATGGCTCTACCGGTTGAACCTAGCGGGCGGCACCGTGGCAGTGAAGGTGCGCTGCTCCGGCTCGACGAAATGCACCAGTGCCAGCATCGAGCCGAGGCCCAGCCCCGCCAGCACCGCCACAATCACCAAAAGCCGCACGATCGCCAGCAAAAATCCACCTCCGCTGCAGCCGATACATGGCCCGGCGGCGGCGAATGTGCAAGGGCGTGGCCCGCTCCGCCCGGGGCGTGCGGTTTGCCAAGCGATCGTTCCATGATAGCGAGGGCGCCGACTGGATGGACAGCATGACGCTGGATGTTGCTGAAACTCCTCCGCAGGAGGACCACGAGGCCAGGCGGATCGTTGCCGCCCTTGGCGGCCGGTCGCTGGTGCTTGTCGGCATGATGGGCGCCGGCAAGACCTCGATCGGCAAGCGGCTGGCGCAACGGCTCAACCTGCCGTTCGTCGATGCCGATGTGGCGATCGAGGAAGCGGCGGGGATGAGCATTCCGGAGATTTTCGCCCGGCACGGCGAGGCCGACTTTCGCGCCGGCGAACGGCGGGTGATCGCGCGGCTGCTGAAAGAAGGGCCGCAGGTGCTGGCGACCGGCGGCGGCGCCTTCATGAACGAGGAAACCCGTGCCGCGATCCGCGAAAGCGGATTGTCGCTGTGGCTCAAGGCTGAGCTGGACGTGATCATGCGACGGGTGCGGCGTCGCTCCAACCGGCCGCTGCTCAAGACGGAAGACCCGGAAGCGACGGTGCGCCGGTTGATCGAAGAGCGCTACCCGGTCTATGCCCAGTCCGACATCACCGTGCAGTCCTCGGACCTGCCGCATGAAACCATGGTGGGCAGGGTGATGTCGGCGCTCACCGAGTCTCTCTGCCCTTCCGAGACGTAACTCCATGTCGAATTCCAGCGAAACGTTTCTGACCGTGCCTGTGGCGCTCGCCGGGCGCAGCTATGACATCCGCATCGGTCGCGGGCTGATCGAGCGTGCCGGCGCGGAGATCGCCCGGCTGGCGCCGCGCGCCCGGGCTGCCATCGTGACCGATGCGACGGTGGCCAGGCTGCATCTTGGCCGACTGGAGGCAAGTCTTGCGGGGGCGGGCATCGACAGCACCGCCATCGTGCTGCCGCCGGGCGAGGCCAGCAAGAACTGGAGCGAGCTTGGCCGCGTGGTCGAGGCGATCGTCGCGGCCAGGCTGGAACGCGGCGATCTGGTGATCGCCTTCGGTGGCGGGGTCGTCGGTGATCTGGCGGGTTTTGCGGCCGCCATCGTGCGGCGCGGCATGCGCTACGTGCAGATTCCGACCACCTTGCTGGCGCAGGTCGATTCGTCTGTCGGCGGCAAGACGGCGGTCAATTCGCGGCATGGCAAGAACCTGATCGGTGCCTTCCATCAACCGGTGCTGGTGCTGGCCGATACGGGGCTGCTCGATACGCTGAGCCCGCGCGAGTTCCGCGCCGGCTATGCAGAGGTGGTCAAGTATGGGTTGATTGACCAGCCACGCTTCTTCGACTGGCTGGAGGCCGGGCACTGGCGCGGCATCATGGAAGGAGCGCCGGACCGGGAGGAGGCGGTGCGCATCGCCTGCGCCGCCAAGGCGGCTGTCGTGGCGCGCGACGAGACCGAGACCGGCGATCGGGCGCTGCTCAATCTCGGCCACACCTTCGGCCATGCGCTGGAAGCAGTCACAGGGTATGATTCAAGCCGGCTGGTGCATGGAGAGGGCGTCGCGATCGGCATGGCGCTGGCCCACCGGTTCTCGCAGGCGCTCGACTTGTGTTCGGGGCAGGACGCGGTGCGGGTCGCCCGTCACCTCGACGCGGTCGGCTTGCCGACCCGCCTCGATCAGGTGCCCGGCGGGGTCGGCGATGTGGAGGCGCTGATGGCGGCGATCCGGCAGGACAAGAAGGTCAGCCGCGGCGCGCTCACCTTCATCCTGACGCGCGGCCTTGGCCAGAGCTTCATCGCCCGCGACGTTCAGGAGGCCGACGTGACGGCATTCCTGAGCCGCGAGATGACCGCTCAGCCGTAAACCACCGGATCGGCCGCCGGCGGCACGCCCTGTTCGCTGCCGGCCATGAACTGGGCGCGCGCGAGGCTGGCGAAGCGGCCGTTCAGCGCGACCAGCTCCTCGAACGTGCCATTCTCCACCACTTCACCCTGCTCGAACACGAAGATGCGCGACGCCGTGCGGATGGTCGCAAGGCGATGGGCGATGACGAAGGTCGTCCGGTTTTTCATCACCTCGTCGAGCGCGATCTGCAATTTGCGCTCGGTGGTGGCATCGAGCGCGCTGGTCGCCTCGTCGAGGATGAGAATCGGCGGGTCCTTGAGCAGCGCACGGGCGATGGACAGGCGCTGGCGCTCGCCGCCAGACAACGAGCGGCCGCGCTCGCCAATCACCGCGTCGAGCCCGCCCTCCTGCCGTTTGATGAATTCCAGTGCCTGGGCGCGGGTCAACGCGTCCATCATCTCCTCATCGCTGGCATCGGGACGGCCGACCTGGAGGTTTTCGCGGATCGACCGGGCAAACAGCATCGGCTCCTGGAACACCACGGCGATGTTGCGGCGCAACGACAGCAGCGAGATGTCGCGGATGTCCTGGCCATCGACGAGAATGCGGCCCGACTGCGGGTCGAAGGCGCGATGCAGGAGGCCGAGGGTCGTTGACTTGCCCGAGCCGGTCGCGCCGACCAGCGCAATGGTCTGGCCTGGACTGACGGAAAACGAGACATCCCTGATGGCCGTGCGCTTGCCGTCATAGGAGAAGGAGACGTTCTCGAAGGCGACGGCGCCGGCCGGCCGGCCCAGTTCGATGGCATGCGGGCGGTCGTGAACGCTGGGCAGCGTATCGAGCACCTCGAAGAACTCCTCCATCTTCGGGGCCTGCATGAACAGCGAATTGACGAAGCCGACCGCCGCCTCCAGCTTGCCGATCAGCAACGATGCATAGCCCATGAAGGTGACGATATCGCCGATGCTGGCGAGGTTGTGGTAGTGCAGCCAGGTGCCGAGCAAAAAGATGGCGGTGACGGTCAGCGTCGAGGCGGCGCGCGTCGCCACCGAGGCGATCGCCCACCAGGACAGCACCGGGATCTGCGCCGCCAGCAGCCGGTCGATGATGTCGCGCAGGTGATGGAGTTCCGCCTGCACGCGCGTGAAGCTCTGGATCACCGGGATGTTGCCGAGCGCGTCCGAGGCGTGCTCGGCCAGATCGGTATGATAGCGTTCGACCGCGCCCTGCTTGGATTCGGTCTTGTGCAGCACGATCGAGGTCAGCACAGCAAACACCACCACCAGCACGCAGAGCAGCAGCCCGAGCCGCCAGTTGACGAACAGGGTGAAGGGCAGCAGCACGAACAGGCTGACCAGCGCGGCGCAATGATCCCGGAAAAAGCCGAGCCATAGCCAGGCCATGCCGTTGGAGCCTTCCAGCATCACCTTGAGAACACGGCCCGAATGGGTGCCCGAATGGAAGGCCAGCGGCAGCGCCAGCACATGCTCGAAGAAACCTGCCATCACGCCGAGGCGGCGGCGGTGGGAGAGCCGGTCGGCATGCAGCGCCACCAGCACGCCGGCGGCGATGGTGAACAGGCCGAACAGCAGCCAGGCGAAAATCAGCGGCGACAGCGCTTCCAGCGTCGGCTTGCCGCCGCCCTCCGCCCCGGTCAGCAGGTTGATGATGCGGCCAAACAGATAGGGCTCGGCAAACTGCGCGATCGCCAGCGTCAGGTTGGCCAGCAACAGCACGACGCCAATGCGCAGTTCAGGCCCGAGCTGGGCGATGACCCGGGCATAAAGACGGAAAAGCGACATGAATTCCCCTCAAGTGCTCGCGAACGGCATACGCGGCAGAAGGGACCTATGGCAAGCGATCTGAACGGATGCTGGACAGGATCAGGCGGCGCGCACCGCAGCGGCCGGGAGCAGCAGGCCGGGGCCGTTGAACTTCTGGATAAGCTGCAGCGCCTCGGGGTTGGGCACCGGGCGCGAGAACAGGTAACCCTGCGCTTCCTGGCAGCCGAGCTCGCGCAGGATGGCGAGGTTCTCCTCGGTCTCGACGCCCTCGGCGAGGGTGGACATGCCGAGATTGTCGCCGAGCGTGGTGACGGACTTGACGATGGCAAGACAGTCCGGCCGCGTTGACAGATCGCGCACGAAGGACTGGTCGATCTTGATCTTGTCGAACGGGAAGGAGCGCAGATAGCTCAGAGACGAATAGCCGGTGCCGAAGTCGTCGAGCGAGACATGCACGCCCATCTCGCGCAGCTCGTGCAGCACCTTGACGGTGAAGTCGATGTCCTGAACGAGGGCGGTTTCGGTAATCTCGAGGTCGAGGCGCTGCGGGGCAAGGCCCGAGGATTGCAGGACCGACTTGACCACCTGAACGAGGTTCTTGTCACGGAACTGCACCGGCGAGAGATTGACCGAGACCTTGATGTCCTCCGGCCAGAGCAGCGCGGTGTCGCAGGCGCGGCGCAATGCCCATTCGCCGATCTGGATGATGAGGCCGACTTCCTCGGCGATCGGGATAAATTCCGCCGGCGAGATCATGCCCTTGTCGGCATGGCGCCAGCGGATGAGCGATTCGAAGCCGACAATGCGGCGCGACGTGACGTTGACCAGCGGCTGATAGAACAGGTCGAGTTCGCCGGCCGGGATGGCACGCTTGAGGTCGGTTTCCACCAGGCGGCGTGCCTGGGCCTTGGCGTCCATATGGGCTTCGAAGAAATGATAGGCGCCGCGCCCCTCGGATTTCGAATGGTAGAGTGCAAGGTCGGCATTCTTGAGCAATTGTTCCGAACTGGCGCCGTCCTGAAAGCCGACGCCGATGCCGACCGAGGTGCCGACGGAGACCTCGTTGCCATCGAGGTGGAACGGGGCGGAAATGGCGTTGACCAGCGTCTGGCCGAGACTGGCGAGCTTGTCCTGCTCGATGTCGGAGTTGCGCAGAATGGCGAACTCGTCGCCGCCGAATCGGGCAACCATGTCGGTTGGCTTGACCGAGGCCTTGAGGCGGGCGGCCACCTGCTTGAGCAACAGGTCGCCGACCGGGTGGCCGAGCGTGTCGTTGACCGCCTTGAAGCGGTCGAGGTCAAGACAGAGAACGGCGCAGGAGGTTTCGCCGCGGCGCACGCGGGCCAGCGCCTCCTCGAGATGCTGCATGAAGAACACCCGGTTCGGCAGCCCGGTCAGCGCGTCATGGTGAGCCATGTGGAAGATCTTCTCTTCCGCCTTGCGCCGCTCGGTGATGTCCTCGTAGGTCGCCACCCAGCCACCGTCCAGCATGGGCTGGTGATGGACGTAGAAGGAGCGGCCGTCCGGGCAGTCGCGGGTGAAGGCTTCTGCCTTGCCGGCCTCCACCATGGCCTCGTGCAGGCGCATGAATTCCGAGGTGCCCTCCTGCTCCAGTTTCATCGCAACGCCCATGCGCACCAGCAGGGCGGGCATGGCGGTGCCGGGCCGGGCGGTTTCCTTGTCGATCGAGAAGATTTCGCGGAACCGCTCGTTGCAGACGATCAGCTTGCCGTCCGCGCCCACCATGACCAGCCCGTGCGACATGTTGTTGAGCGCGGCGTCGAAGCGCATGTTCTGCGTCCGCATCTCCTTTTCATGCATCTTGAGGATCTGGTTGTGCAGATTGAGCTCGGCATAGGCGGCCTGGATGTTCTTGTTGGCCGATTCCAGATCGGACTTGGTCTTTTCGAGCGAACCGGCCACCACCTTGAGCTGGATGTTGGCCGCGCGCAGGGTCCGGTACTCGGACAAAAGAGCGATGAGAAAGATGACGATGCTGGCGATCAGGCCGACGACAAAGCCGAACAGGCGGGAGTTGCCGGCGACGAGCTCGGCCCTGTCGGTGGCCAGTGTCTCGCCTGAAATCGTCGCGGCGACGGAGCCGAGAGCCATCAGACGGTGGTAGAGTCCGGAGAGAAGCTGCAGCATCTCGGGCACGAACTTGCGTTCGCCGGCCTGATCGAGCCGGGCACGCACGGTCTTAATCGCGGTGCCAAGGTCGTCCACCGTCCGACCGTGTTCCGGATTGGCCTTCATGAACCCGGAAAACAGGTCGCTGGCCATGCTGATCTGCAGACCTTCGAGCGTGTCGACGTTGGTCCGGACCGCAGGCAGGCTTGAGTGGTCGCCGTGCCCGGCCACGGCCACGCCCAGAGTGCCGAGCGCCTGTGCCAGCGCGGCGGTCTCGGTGCTGGCAAGGCTGGTCAGCCGCACCAGTTCGATGTGATGCGCGGTGCGCACTTCGGTCTGCTTGATCCAGATGTGGCGACCTTCATGCAGCGAGGCGGCGAACAGCAATACTGCCGCCAGCGCGCTCAAGATCCGCACAATCCGCATCACTGTCATAAACCGAACCGATCTGGTGGCGCCGAACGCCCGCAATAATCATGGCTATCCGCGCCGGCAGGCCAGAGCGGATGCGTCGGCAAGCCTGCCGGCAAAGCTTGAAAATCTGATTAAGCGCCCCGACATCGCACGGCAGGCTGCAGCGCCAGCCAGTGGTCCGGCTTTGCCTTGGGTGCGTAAGGCATGTTAGGCACGGCATCAGGTCCGTCGCCCGCCAGCGACAGGGGTAGAACGATGAAGTCGAATATCTTGAGAATGACTGCTTCGCGTCTTTGCAACGAAGCGGTCGATGGCATGGGGGCTCCTGCCGAGCGCGAGGCGATGAAGCTCGCGGCTGCGCAGAAGATCGAGGAACTGTTCGACGTTCTCAGAATCGACCATCGCAACGATCACAATACCCGCGATACGCCGAACCGGGTTGCCAAGATGCTGGTCGAGGAACTTCTGGCCGGCCGCTACACCGCGCCGCCGAACCTGACCGAGTTCGAGAATGTGCGCAATTTCGACGATCTGATCGTGACCGGGCCGATCGACGTGCGCTCCACCTGCGCCCATCACATGATGCCGATCTACGGTCAGGCCTATATCGGGGTGCTGCCCTCGCCCGACGGGCGGATCATCGGGCTGTCGAAGTACGACCGCATCGTCGCCCATTTCTCGGCCCGGCTGCAGATCCAGGAAGAACTGGTCAAGCAGATCCAGGACTTCATCGTCGAGAAGACCCATCCGCGTGGTCTGGCCGTCAGGATCAGCGCGGTGCATATGTGCAAGACCCATCGCGGCGTGCGGGCCCAGCACGGCAGCCGCATGGTCAACACGACCTTCTATGGCGAGTTGCAGCGCAATGCGGCGCTGAGAGCCGAATTCCTGCAGGAATGCGCCATGCTGGAGCCGAAGGAATGACCGCATCCGGCCCCTGCGCCGTCTATCGCACCATCAAGCGATACGACCATGACGAGGGCCTGAGCTGCTGTTTCCGGCAGTGGCGGGCGCGCGATTCGCACTGCCGTTTCGTGCATGGCTACGCTCTTGCCTTCACCTTCGTTTTTGCGACCGACAGGCTTGACGCCAACAACTGGTGCTACGATTTCGGCGGACTGAAGGAAGTGCGCGCCTGGCTGCACCAGATGTTTGACCACACAACGCTGGTGGCCGAGGATGATCCGGAACTGGCGAGTTTCCGCGATCTGGCCGCGCGCGGGCTGATCGATCTGCGCGTGTTGCCAGCGGTTGGCTGCGAGGCCACCGCGCGGCTCGCTCATGAGCATGTCGCCGCCTTCATCGAGCGCAGGTCGCGCGGGCGGGTATGGCTCGAAAGCGTGGATGTTTCCGAGCATGGCGGCAACACGGCCCGCTATCAGCCCGCGCGCTGAACGACATGGGGGGCGGGCATGACGATTGATGCGGTGCTTCTCGACAAGGACGGAACCTTCGTTGATTTTGCGGCCACCTGGGGGCCGGCGATCGAAAGCGTGATGCGCGAGATGGCGCCGGACCCGACGGTCTTCCGGCGGCTGGCCGAGATCAACTGCTACGATCCCGATACCGGCCGGCTCGATGCGTCCTCTCCCTTCATCCACCAGGCTTCCGCCGATTTTGCGCGCGGCTGGGCCGAGGTGCTGGATGTGCCGATGGACGATGCGTTCCATCGGCGGCTGGACCGGCTGCTCGATGCGGCGGCGCTGGCCCATGTCACACCGCTGGCGGGGCCTGCGGCGGTGTTCGCGCGGTTGCGCGCGCTCGGCCTGAAACTCGCGGTGGTCACCAACGACACCGAGGCCGGCGCATGGGCCCAATGCATTGCGCTTGGCCTCGCCCCCCTGATCGATGCCATCGTCGGGTATGATTCCGGCCATGGCCGCAAGCCCGCGCCGGGGCAGATCCTTGCTTGCTGCGACAGGCTCGCGCTGCGGCCGGAGCGCTGCCTCATGGTCGGCGACGCCAGGAGCGATCTCAGGGCCGGGCGCGCGGCGGGCGCGGTTACGGTGGGTGTCCTGTCGGGCTATGCGGGGCGCGACGATCTTGGCCCGTTGGCCGACCATGTCCTGCCGGATATCGCGGCGCTGCCCGATCTCGTCGGCCGGCTGGGAGCATTTTCAAGCGAAGCGGGTCCCGGTTCGCATGAAGAAAATGTGATAAAACAATAGGTTAGAGCGGTAGATCTGATTCATTCAGATCGGAAACCGCTCTAGGCCTCAGACCGCCAGTGAGTGCCGGGCGACGCGCTTGGGCAGGTAGGCATCGAAACGCGCGGCGACGGTGCGCAGGAACGGCCGGCCCTTCTCGGTAACGCAGAAGCCATCGTCCGTGGCGGCGACAAAGCCGTGGCGATCCTCGGCGAGGATGGCCTGCGCCTCCTCGATCAGCGCCTCGCGCAGCGCGGCCGTCGGGGCGAGCCGGTCGAGCCTCGCCCGGGAAAAGCTCAGCGAGCACATCAGATCTTCGATCAGAGCGCGGCGGATACGGTCCTCGGCCGACAGTTCAATGCCCTTCTCGATGGCCACCGAGCCCTGTTCGACCGTCCAGATATAGCGGGCGGTCGCCGTCTGGTTCTGTACATAGCCCTGTGGCAAGGCGCCGATGGCGGTGGCGCCGAGGCCGATCAGCGCATCTGAGGGGTCGACCGTGTAGCCCTGGAAATTGCGGCGCAGCGTGCCATTGCGGGCGGCCACCGCCATCGAATCAGCGGGCAGGGCGAAGTGGTCGATGCCGATGCGCTGGTAACCCTCGGCCACCAGATAGCGGGCGGCGGACTCGGCCTGATCGTAACGGGTGATGACATCGGGCAGCGCCGATTCCTCGATCATCGACTGGTGGCGCTTCATCCACGGCACATGCGCATAGCCGAAAAGGGCGATGCGGTCGGGTCGCAGCATCACCACCTGGCGCAGCGTGTCGATCATCCGGGCCGTGGTCTGGTAGGGCAGGCCGTAGAGCGCATCGATGTTGAGAGATGACACGCCGCGCGCGCGGAACCCTTCCACGGCGGCGCGGGTTTCCTCGAAGCTCTGCACGCGGTTGATGGCCTTCTGCACTTCGGGATCGAAATCCTGCACGCCGATGGAGACTCGCGACAGGCCGGCCTCGGCGAGCGTGTCCATGCGCCTGGCATCAAGTCCGCGCGGATCGACCTCGATGGCGAAGTCGCACGCCTCCTCCAGCCGGAAGGCGGCACGCGTCGCCGCCGACAACCGCTGCATGTCGGCCACCGTCAGCATGGTGGGGGAACCGCCGCCCCAATGGATGTGGCTGACCGTGCAATCGGCCGGCACCAGCGTGCCGATCAGATCGATCTCACGCATCAGCGAGGCGACATAGGCGCCCACCGGTCCATACCGCTGGGTGATCTTGGTGGAGCAGCCACAGAACCAACATAGCGTGTCGCAGAACGGAACGTGCAGATAGAGCGACAGCCGAGAGCCGGCGGGCAGTTCCATCAGCCAGCGGGCATAGGTCTCGCCCTTGATGCCGTCGTGGAAATGCGGAGCCGTGGGGTAGCTGGTATAGCGCGGCACGGGCGCCGCCATGGCGCGGATCAGATCAGGCGTGACGGTCATCGGCAGCTCCTTCGCGCAAACCTATGCGCTCAGGCGAGGGCCGTTGGCCTTGAGGTGGGTCAATTGGTCACACCATTCCCGATCTGTCCCCGCTGGCGGCGTCAACACTTGGCTAAGGTTAAGATCGGGTCGCACGGGTTGATTCATTTGTTCTGAACGGGCAGATTTCAATGCTCCTGACGAGGAATTGTAGGCATCCGAGTGGGGTTGGTTATGTCGAGTGGTTTATCGCGGCGTGCGCTGGCGGGCGGGCTGTTGGCCCTGCCGGCGATCATCAGGGCGGGAACTGCGGAAGCGCGGCAGCGGGTCAGCTTCCCCTATCCCTATCCGGCAGGTTCCATCATCGTCTCCGTAAGCCAGCGCCAGCTCTATCTGTCGCTGGGTGATGGCAGCGCGCTCACCTATCCGGTGGCTGTCGGCAGACCGGGCAAGCAATGGTTCGGACAACGGGTGGTGGACGGCAAGCACGTGCGTCCGGCCTGGAGCCCACCCGATGAGGTTCGGCGCGACAATCCCCGTCTGCCCGATGTCATTCCCGGTGGCGTGGCGGCCAATCCGATGGGCGAGCGGGCGATCACCCTGTCGCCGGGGCAGTATGCGATCCATGGCACCAACGTGCCGGGCTCGATCGGCCGACCGGCGTCCTACGGCTGCATCCGCATGTACAACCATGACATCGTCGACTTGTTCGACCGGGTGACGATCGGTTCGGTGGTCACCGCTGTGCGGTGACCCTGAGGTCACACCAGGGTTGGCGGCGCCCGCCTTCGTAGTGAATGGCAAAGCCTTCGTCGAGCAAGCGCCGGCCGACATCCTCGCCGGCGGATGAGACGATGCGCGCCACCACGCGGCCGGCATATTTGTCGCGGCCAATGTCGGTGAGATGTACCGGGCCCTGGCCGATGAACCGGTCCAGCGCCTGCTGTGCGGCGCGGGCGTGATCGCGTTCCTCATTGCAAGCGCTCGACAGTTCCGGCGCATCGAGGCCGCGCAGGCGCACGCGCACCCGGGTCTCCTGATCAATCCAGATGCGCACCGCGACCTCTACCGTATCGCCATCGATGACGCCGAGAACCTCTGCCAGCACCGGGCCGGGGATGAGGATTCCCCGCGCCGATGCCCCGCCTGCCGGCTTGGGCTCGGGGTGCGCGCGCGGCATGGACACGCTGTCGAGGCGGGCGCGCGGGGCCGGCTCGGGCAGCAACAGCGCGCTGCCGCTCAGCGCGCCGGCGAGGGCAAGAGAGAACAGGGCGGGAGGGCGCATGGTTGGCTCCGGCAAATCACCGTGAGCCTACCCAGCAGGGTACGAACAAAATGTGAACTCGCTGACGCAGCGTCAGGTTGTATTTTCGTGCGCTCAGAAGTCGCTTGCGAGACCCTTGATCTCCCAGTCGTCGTAGCGGACGGGGTCAAGCCCGCCGCGCCCGTTGATCTCGCGGGTGCGGGCCAGCTCCTGCTTGCGCTTTTCCAGCGCCGCGCGCCGTGCCGAGGCTTCCTCCAGCGCGCGGCGGGCGGCGGCAGAGAGAGGGCGTTCGGCGGAAGCCGGGGGTTGGGTGGGGCTGTCGGTATCGGCCATCGGGGCCTCTTGAACGCTTTGTGGCTCGCCTTCCTCGTGTAATCCAGGCTATGTGCTGACGCAAATGACACCTAGCGCGCGATCCCTTCCCTGATGATGTCCTCCGGCGATCTTGCCGCCCGTATCCTGTACCGCGACGACGCGCTGATCGTGCTCGACAAGCCGGCGGGGATCGCCGTGCATGCGGGCTCGGGGCGCAACGATGCGCTCGACCGGCATTTCGAGGCGCTGAAGTTCGGCCTGAGCGAGCGGCCGGAGCTGGCGCATCGGCTCGACAAGGACACGTCGGGCTGCCTCGCGCTTGGCCGGCACCGGGCGGCGCTGGCGCGGCTGGGCGGGCTGTTCCAGCGCGGCCGGGTGACCAAGGTGTATTGGGCAGTGGTTGCGGGCGTGCCCCCCACCGCCGAAGGGCTGATCGATTTGGCGCTGGCGCGTCGCTCGCATGACCGGCGCAGCTGGATCATGAAGGTGGCCGAGCCGCAGGATGCGGCGGCGGAGGCGGCCCGGACCCGGTTCCGCGTGCTGGCGGCGGGCGATGGGCTCAGCCTCGTCGAGTTCCGGCCGGAAACCGGACGCACCCACCAGTTGCGCGTGCATGCGGCGGCCTCGGGCTGGCCCATCGCCGGCGATCCCCTCTATGGCGGCGACCGGGCGCGGGCCCTGGCGCGGCACCTGCACCTGCATGCGCGTCGCCTTGTCATTCCCTGCGGCCACAACGCGCCGCCGATCGATGTGACGGCGCCGATGCCCGACCATATGGCGGGGCTGGTGCGTCTCGCCGGGTTTACCGGAGAGGCGGCATGAACACGGCGTTGCCAAATCTCGATGCCCGCGATCATGCGATCGCTGTATTGCGCGATGTGCTGGTGCGGCGCCTCGCGCTCGACGACGTGATGGAAAAGGTGTCGGGGCAGGCGAGCTTTGCCGTGCTTTCACCGGCCGATCAGGGGCTGGCGCGGGCCATCGCCGGGGCGGGCATGCGCGGGCTCGGTTTCATCCGCCGGCTGCTGGCCGACAGGTTGCGTGATGGTCTGCCGCCGGGCGGCGGCTTGCTGGAACCGGTGCTGGTGGCGGGGGCGGCGCAAATCCTGTTTCTCGATGTGCCCGATCATGCAGCCGTGCACACCAGCATCGAGAAGCTGAAGGCCGACCGGCAGGGAGGGCGCTATGCCGGATTGGCCAATGCCGTGCTGCGCGCCATCGCGAAAGAGGGGCGGGCTGTGCTGGACCGGCTCGATCCGCTCGCCGACAACACGCCGGGCTGGCTGGCCGAGCGCTGGACCCGGGCCTATGGCGAAGAGGCGGCGCGCGCCATCGCGCGAGCGCATCTTGAAGAGCCGCCGCTCGATCTTTCGGTGCGGGAGGAGGCTGGCGGCTGGGCCGGACGGCTTGGCGGCATTGCGCTGCCGACGGGCACGGTGCGGCTGCAGGCCCCCGGACCGGTGCCGGCACTCGCCGGCCTCGCCGAGGGGGCTTGGTGGGTGCAGGACATTGCCGCCGCCCAGCCGGCCCGGCTGCTGGAAGCAGGTCCCGGCATGCGGGTGCTCGATCTCTGTGCGGCGCCGGGCGGCAAGACGGCGCAACTGGCGGCAACCGGGGCCCTGGTGACGGCGGTCGATCGATCCGGGCCGCGCATGCGCCGGCTCGAACAGAATCTCAATCGTCTGTCGCTTGCGGCCCGTGCGGTGGTCATGGATGGGCTCGACTTCCGCGAGGAGCCATTCGACCGGGTCCTTCTGGATGCACCCTGTTCGGCGACCGGGACGATCCGCCGGCATCCGGATGTCGCCTGGAACAAGACCCTGGCCGATGTGGCCATGCTGAGCGATCTGCAGCGCCGCCTCATCGACCACGCCTTCGGGCTGGTCGCGCCGGGCGGGCGGCTGGTCTATGCGACCTGCTCGCTGGAGCCCGAAGAAGGCGAGCAGCAGATCGCCGCATTCCTGGCGCGCCGAAGTGATGCACAGCTTGTTGCGGTTACGCCCGATCAGGTCGATGGCTGCACGGAATGGATCAGGCCGCCGGGATTTTTGCGGTGTTTGCCGGCGCATTTGAGCGGGCGCGGTGGCTGCGACGGCTTCTTCGCTGCGGTGTTGCAGCGCGCGCAGGCTTGACGTCGCCGCATACCTCCCCTCAACTCATCCTGCGGAGGCAAGGGGTTGGAGTTCATCAGGTCTGAGGTGCAGCGGTGACAGCCGGGGCCGGTGCTCTGGTCGACCGGGTGCGCGCGATCGGCGACGGACTCTGGCGGCTGCGCGCGGGGCTCGGCCGGCCGTGGCGGGGGTTGCGGCGCAAGATGCCCGCGCGTCTGCTGATCGCGCCGCAGGAACTGGAGCCGGGCGATCCCGCCATTGCGCTGGACATGTATGCCGGCCAGTTTCTGCTGGCCGGACGATCCGTGCAGGTGCGTGGCCAGTCGCCTTTCACGGTGGCGCCGCCGCCGGCCGCCTGGCTGCACGAACTGCATGGCTTTGCGTGGTTGCGCCATTTCCGCGAGTCGGACGCGGCGTTGATCCGCCAGTATGCGCGGGCCCTGGTGGATGACTGGCTGGGCGATCGCGCCGCCCGTCGGCATGCCGCCGCCTGCCTGCCCGAGGTCATGGCCAGTCGCATGATGGCGTTTCTGGTCAATTCCCCGTTGCTGCTGACCGGCGCCGATCACGCGTTCTACCTGCGCTTCCTGAAGGCCCTGGCGGGGTTGGCCGCGGATCTCGAACCGGTAGCCCGTCGTCGGGCGCTGGGCCCGGTGCGGCTTGCGGCGGCGATCAGCCTTGCCGCCTATGTGCTGTGTGCGCTCAGCGAGGAAAAGCCGATGCGGCGGGCGACGCGGCTGCTGGAGGAGGCGCTGGACGAGACCGTTCTCGCCGATGGCTGCCCGCTCGATCGCAATCCGCAGCGGGCAATCGAACTGGCCTCCTTGCTGCTCCCCTTGCGCACCGCTTATGTGGCGCGCGGCCGGGCTGTGCCGCCGGCGGTGCAGGGCGCCATCGAGCGGCTGCTGCGGTTCATCCGGCTGCTGCGGCATCCGAGCGGCGACATGGCGCTGTTCAACGGGATGGGGGCGAGCCGGTTCGACCTGATCGGCACGATCATGGATTTCGACGATGCGCGCGAGGAGCCGAACGCCGAGGCCGGAGGGTATCAGCGTTTCAGCCGCGGCGGCACCGTGGTGATTGCCGATACCGGCGCCGCCGTGGCCCATCGACTGTCCGGGCGGCTGCATGCGAGCGCACTGGCATTCGAGATGTCGGCGGGCCACGAAAAGATCGTGACGGGTTGCGGTGCCGGTCCGGCCGGGCTTGGCGACCTCTGCGAAGCGTTGCGGGAAACCGCCGCGCATTCGACGCTTGCCTTCGACGGGGTGTCCGAACTCGAATTTCAACCGAGCCGGCGGCCGGACGGCAGTGACGAACGGCTGGCGATGACGCCGCCGCGCACCATTCCCCCGCAGCGCGAGGCGGATGTCGACGGCGACCGGCTGACGATGGCGGCGGAAGGATACCGGCGACGATTCGGTTTGCTCCACCGACGCAAATTGTCGCTGAGCGCGGACGGCGGGCACCTTGCCGGCATCGACTGGCTGGAGCCAGCCGGGCGGGCCGCCACCGCACCGCCACAGGCATACCTGCGTTTTCACCTTAGCCCGCGCGTCAGCGCTGATCTGCAACAGGGCGATACGATCGTGCAGCTCGGCCTGCCTGATGGAGCGGTGTGGAGTTTCGAAGCCGGTGGGCGGATGCTGAGACTGGAAGAGAGCATCTATCTCGGCGGCCTCGCCTCGCAGCGGCGCAGCCGCCAGATCGTGGTGGCGATGGATGGCGAGGAGATCGCCTGGAGCTTTGTCTGCCGCAGGCCGGGGGTCTGACTGTCCACAGCGAGGGTCGCAGGTTTTCGTCACGATCCAAGGAAGCATGGCGTCCGCCGCCATTCGGTGCTAGGGGCGCGTCATCCCCTGTATCATTCGCCGGTTTGCCATGTTCGATACCCCCCGCCCCCTGCAGCGCGCGCTGATTTCCGTTTCCGACAAGACCGGCCTGATCGAGCTGGGCCAGGCGCTGAGCCGGCACCATGTGGCGATCATCTCAACCGGCGGCACCTTTCAGGCGCTAAAGGCGGCGGGCATTGCGGTGCAGGAAGTGTCCGATGTCACCGGTTTCCCCGAGATGATGGACGGGCGGGTCAAGACCCTGCACCCGAAGGTGCATGGCGGGCTGCTGGCCCTGCGCGGCCACCCTGAGCACGAGGCGGCGCTGCTGGCGCACGACATTCCGCCAATCGACCTTCTGATCGTTAACCTCTATCCGTTCGAGGCGACGGTGGCGGCCGGCAAGCCGTTCGATGACTGCATCGAGAACATCGACATCGGCGGGCCGGCGATGATCCGTGCGGCGGCCAAGAACCATGACAACGTGACCGTGATTGTCGACGGCGCCGATTATGCGGCGCTGATCGACGAGCTTGCCCAGCATGGCGGCACCTCGCTGGCCTTCCGTCGCCGGCTGGCGGCCAAGGCCTATGCCCGCACGGCGGCCTATGATGCGGCGATCTCGGGCTGGTTCGCGGCCGAACTCGGCGAACGGACGCCGGATTACGCCGCCGTCGGCGGCAAGCTGGCCGAGACCATGCGCTACGGCGAAAACCCGCATATGGCGGCCGGTTTCTACCGCGGCGGCGAGGTGCGCGCGGGCGTAGCCACGGCACGGCAGGTGCAGGGCAAGTCGCTGTCGTTCAACAACATCAACGATACCGATGCGGCGTTCGAACTGGTGGCGGAGTTTGACCCCGCCCGCACGGCGGCGGTGGCGATCATCAAGCACATGAACCCTTGCGGCGTTGCCGAGGGGGCGAGCCTTCTGGACGCCTATCAGCGGGCACTGACCTGCGATCCGGTTTCCGCCTTCGGCGGCATCGTCGCGCTCAACCGGCCGCTCGATGCGGAGGCGGCACGGGCGATCGTCGAGATCTTCACCGAGGTCATCATCGCGCCCGATGCCTCGGAGGAGGCCATCCGGCTGGTCAAGGCCAAGAAGAACCTCCGCCTGCTGCTGACCGGCGGGCTGCCCGATCCGCGCGCCGGCGGACGCCTGATCCGCTCGGTGGCGGGTGGCTTCCTGCTGCAGGATCGCGACAACGCCGTGGTTGATGACATGGACCTCAAGGTGGTGACCAAGCGGGCGCCGACGGCGCGCGAACTTGCAGACCTGAAGTTCGCCTTCCGCGTTGCCAAGCACGTCAAGTCGAACGCCATCGTCTATGCCCGCGACGGAGCGACGGTGGGCGTTGGCGCAGGTCAGATGAGCCGAGTGGATTCGGCGCGCATCGCCGCCTGGAAGGCCGAGGAAGCGGCGCGCGCGGCAGGCCTGTCCGAATCGCTCGCCAAGGGCTCGGTCGTCGCTTCCGATGCGTTCTTCCCGTTCGCCGACGGGTTGCTGGCGGCTGCTGCCGCCGGGGCGACGGCGGTGATCCAGCCCGGCGGCTCGATGCGCGACAGCGAAGTGATCGCGGCAGCGGACGAGGCGGGCCTGGCCATGGTGCTGACCGGCATCCGCCATTTCCGGCACTGACACGCAAGGCCCGCCGCTGGCGGGCGCCCCTCGCATGAGCTCGGCGTCGCTTCGCAAGTTATGGAGTGGCCCACCGCTGGCGGGCGCCCCTCGCATAGGCTCGGCGTCGCTTCGCGAGTCGTAGGATGGCCCGCCGCTGGCCGGCACCCCTCGCATAGGCTCGGCGTCGCTTCGCGAGTCGTAGGATGGCCCGCCGCTGGCGGGCGCCCCTCGCATGAGCTCGGCGTCGCTTCGCTCCTATGGGTGGCCTGTCGCGCTCAGGAGCGGGGCAGATCGGCAAGCAGGCTGGCGGCGATGGTCAGCTTGGCCTGCGTCAGGCCGCTCGCCATGATGTCCTCGACCGCGCCGGTGATGCGCTTGAGATCGGCGCCGCGCGCCGCCTCGAAGCCGGCCAGGCCCTTCGGACCGCTGCCGTGGCTGGCGATCATTTCCACCGCCAGCCGGCGCAGGGCCAGGTCCATGCCGTCGACCGCCCGGTCGATGGCGAGCCGCTCGAAGCGGTCGGGTACAGCGATCTCGCCCGCCGCCTGCCGCAGCCTGCCGATGTTGAAACGGTCAGCGAGTGCGAACAGGACTTGCAGGGCGTCGGTGACCGGCACCTTGGTCTGTTCGGAGACCAGCACCGCATCGGGAGCGGTGACCAGCGCCGGCAGGTCGACGATGCGGGTGGCAAGATCCTGCGGCACGCCGCGCTGGGTCCAGCCTTCCAGCCTTGCAGTCCGCCGCTCGCGCTGGGCGGGCGTGATCAGGCCCTGGGCGGCGGCGCGGGCCGCCTCGACGCCCGCGCGGAAGCGCTTGACCTCGGGGCCGAGCGGGCGGGTCAGGTCGACGTTACGCAACACCCAAATGAGACGCCCGATCAACATGTCCTGCAGGGCGGCATAGAGATCGAGCTGGACGGCGCCGGAAATCCTGGTGTCGAGCGCATCAATGGCGCCGTTGAGATCGAGCAGGCCGAAGGCATCGCGCGTCAGCGCATAGGCGGCGGCGATGGCCGGCACGTCGGCGCCGGTCTCGTCGACAATGCGGGCGATCCCGCCCGGGCCGCAGCGGTTGACCACGATGTTGGCAAGCTGGGTCGCAACGATCTCGCGGCGCAGACGATGGCCGCGCACGGCTTCGGGATAACGATCACGCACGGCGGCGGGGAAGTAGCGATCGAGTTCGTCGGCGAAATAGGGATCGTCCGGCACATGGGAGGCGATGAGATCGTCGAAGAACGACAGTTTGGCATAGGCCAGCAGCACCGCGAGTTCCGGCCGGGTGGCGCCTTCGCCGGCAGCCAGCCGGCGGGCGATCTCCGCATCGGTGGGCAGCAATTCGACGGCCCGGTCGAGACGGCCGCGCGCTTCCAGTGACTGCATCAGTCGCTGAACCTGGGCGAGACCCGCGCTGCCGCGCCGCTCGGCCAGCGACAGGGCCAGCGACTGCAGGTAGTTGTTGCGCAGCACCAGACCGGCGACCTCGTCGGTCATGCCGGCGAGCGCGGTGTTGCGCCCGTCCTCGCTGAGTTTGCCGGCATGCACCGGCATCGCCAGAGCAATCTTGAGGTTGACCTCGACGTCGGAGGTGTTGACGCCGGCCGAGTTGTCGATGGCGTCGGTGTTCAGCCTGACGCCTTGGCGCGCCGCCTCGATGCGGCCGCGCTGGGTGCAGCCGAGATTGGCGCCTTCGCCGATCACCTTGCAGCGCAGCATGGCGCCGGTAATGCGAATCGCATCGTTGGCGCGGTCGCCGGCCTGAGCATCGGTTTCCTCACCGGCGCGGATGTAGGTGCCGATGCCGCCGAACCACAGAAGATCCACCGGTGCCTTGAGAATGGCGGTCATAAGTTCCTGCGGGGTCAGGCTGGCCGCCTCAATGCCGAGTGCGGCCTGTGCTTCCTTCGATAGGGTGATCTGCTTGGCCGAGCGGGAATAAATACCGCCGCCCTTCGAGATGAGCTTGGCATCGTAATCCTGCCAGCTCGAGCGTGGCAGGCCGAACAGGCGCTGGCGCTCGGCATGGGCGCGCGCCGTATCCGGGTTCGGATCGATGAAGATGTCGCGATGGTCGAAGGCGGCCACCAGCCTGAGCGCTTTCGACAGCAACATGCCGTTGCCGAACACATCGCCCGACATGTCGCCGACGCCGGCCACCGTGACCGGCTGGGTCTGGATGTCGATGTCCATCTCGCGGAAATGGCGTTTGACGCATTCCCAGGCGCCGCGGGCGGTGATGCCCATTTTCTTGTGGTCGTAGCCCTGCGAGCCGCCGGAGGCGAACGCGTCACCGAGCCAGTGGCCGCGTTCGAGCGAAATGGCATTGGCGATGTCGGAGAACGTCGCGGTGCCCTTGTCGGCGGCCACCACCAGATAGGGATCGTCGCCGTCGAGCCGGACAACGTCGCGCGGGGGGCGCAGGGTCTCGCCGTCGAGCGTGTCGGTCACATCGAGCAGGGCATTGATATAGGTTTTGTAGGCGCCGATACCCTCCGCCATCCAGGCGTCGCGATCACCGGGCGGCGGCAGCCGTTTGGGCACGAAGCCGCCCTTGGCGCCAACCGGCACGATGACCGAGTTCTTGACATGCTGGGCCTTCACCAGCCCGAGAATCTCCGTGCGGAAGTCCATCGGCCGGTCCGACCAGCGCAGGCCGCCGCGCGCCACCTTGCCGAAGCGCATGTGGATGCCGTCGACGCGCGGCGAATGGACGTAGATCTCGAAGGCGGGGCGCGGCAATGGCAGGGCATCGATGCGGCGCGGCTCGAATTTCAGCGCCAGCGCCGGGCGGTGCGCGCCGTCCGACTTCTGGTAGAAGTTGGTGCGCAGCGTCGCCTCTATCAGGTTGAGGAAGCGGCGCAGGATGCGATCCTCATCGAGATTGGCCACCGCATCGAACGCGGCTCGCAGGTCCGCCGCGACCTTGTCGCCGGCCTCCAGGCGCGCGGCGGTATCGAGCTTTGTTCCGGGCTCGAACCGCACACGGAACATTTCGATCATCGCGCGGGTGATGTCCGGATATTTGGCCAGCACGTCGGCAAGATAGTTGAGGGCGAAGGGCGCGCCGGCCTGGCCTAGGTAGCGGCCGTAGGCGCGCAGCAGCATGGCCTCGCGCCAGGTCAGTCCCGCCTCCACAACCAGCGCGTTGAAGTGATCCGATTCAGCCTCGCCGGAGAGGACCGCCATCAGCGTTTGCTCGACCCGCTCGTCCATCGCGTCGATATCGATGGATCCGCCGCGCGCCCGCTCGATGCTCATGTCGTGCAGCCAGCAGGTCGTATCGCTGCCTGCGGGGTGGATGTCGTAGGTGCGCTCGTTGGAAACAATGAAGCCGAGGTTTTCCAGCATCGGCACGCGGCGCGACAGCGGAATGGGGGCGGCCGCAGCATAGACCTTGAGGCCGCTCTCGCTGCTGCCGGGCTTGCGATAGAGATCGACGGCGGTGGAGCGCGCGCCCCCAAGGTTCTCGATCACCGTGATGTCGGTCAGCGCCTCCGTCGGGCTGAACGCCTCGCGGTAGCCGGCGCCGAATGCTCCGGCGTAGCGATGCACCAGCGACTCGACCGCATCGGCCGCGCGGTGCCGTTCGATCACCTGCCCGAGGCTGTCGCTCCAGGTCCGGGTGATTTCGGTGATCGCCGCCTCCACCTCGATCCGGTCGACTTTCGGGGTTTCCCCGCCATGGCGGCCGATGATGAAATGGGTTCGGGCGAGCGGGCCTTCGGGATAGGCCGGGTAGGCCGCCGACAGCCGGCCGTCGAAACGGTGCGCGAGATAATCGCCGATGCGCAACCGCACCGTGGTGTCGTAGCGGTCCTTCGGCACAAACACGATGGCCGAGACGAAGCGGTCGAAGCGGTCGGCGCGGATCAGGGCCCGCACGCGCGGCCGCTCGTTGAGGCTCATCGCATCCGTCGCGAAGCTGAACAGCGTATCGCGATCAAGCTGGAACAGTTCGTCGCGGGGGTAGTTTTCCAGCACGTTCATCAGCGCCTTGCCGGAATGGGAGGCGGGATCGAAACCGGCCTTCTGCATCACCTGCGCCACCTTGTGGCGGATGTAGGGGATCGAGCGGGTGGAGCCGGTGTAGGCGGTGGAGGTGAACAGGCCGATCAGCCGCAGTTCGCCTTCTAGCTGGCCCTTTTCGTCGATCAGCTTGACGCCGATGTAATCCATATGGACCCGGCGATGAATGCGCGAGCGCACGTTCGCCTTGGTGATGATGAGCGCGGAAGGCTCGGTGAGGAAGGCGCGCACCTCGGGGGTCATCACCACGAGATCGGGCCCGCGGCGCAGCACCTTGACGTCGGGATCGGAGAGGATGCCCAGCCCTTCGCCGGGGCGGGGGTCGGCCTTCAGGTCGGCAAAGCGATAGTCACGCATGCCGAGGAAGGAGAAGTTGTCGTTGAGCAGCCAGTCGAGAAACTGCACTGCCTCGGCAATTTCGTCGGCCGGCAGCAGGGGCGGGGTTTCTCGATAGCGGCGGGCAACTTCGGCAAGGCGTTCGCGCATCGGCTTCCAGTCGCGCACGGCCAGGCGCACGTCGCGATGGATGTCTTCAAGCGCCTGCACGAGAGAGGTGCGCGCCTTGGCCCCGACGATGCGGGCAACATGAATATGCAGCAGGCTTTCGCGCCGGTAGTCGCTGCCGGTGACGGCGCCGGCCAAGCCGCCGAGCGCGGTCAGTTCACCGTTGTCCTGACGGCGCACAGCCAGAACGGGATGGGCGACCAGCCGGACGTCGAGCCCGCGCTCGGTCAGTTCCGCCAGCGTGGAGGCGAGCAGGAATGGCATGTCGTCATTGACCACCTCAATAATGGTAATGGGCAGCATGCCTTCGGGAGCGACATCGATCAGTCGGATATCCGCCTCGCCCATGCGGCGCTGGGCAAAGCGTTCCAGCGCGCCGGTGGCCAGCCGCGTCAGCGTCGCCTTCGGATAGGCGGCGACGTCCTCGGGCACCACGCGGCCGAACAGGAAGGCTTCAAACGTGCTCTCCAGCAAGGATTGCGCGGCGCCGGACTTGGTCATTCGTCACTCCCGGAATGATACTATTGTTGAAGTCTTAGCGCCGTTATTGGTTGTGGGCCACAGGAGCTTTGGAAAAAAGTGGTTGCAGGGCTGCGGCGCGAGCGGTCAACTGCCGCCGGCCGCAACTGGAGCCCCAACCATGTCCGAAACCCGCCCGACCGCGCTCGATTTGCCCGCAGCGCCGCTGACCCCCGAGTTCGCCGCCTATTTCGACAAGTGCCGCGAAAAGCTCGGTTTCGTGCCCAACGTGCTTGCCGCCTATACGCATGACATGGCCAAGCTCGGCGCCTTTGCGGCGATGTACAACGATCTGATGCTGGCGCCGTCCGGTCTGAGCAAGCTCGAACGCGAGATGATCGGGGTGGCGGTCTCGGCGGAAAACCGTTGCTATTACTGCCTGACGGCACATGGCGCAGCGGTGCGCCAGCTCTCGGGTGATCCAGTTTTGGGTGAAATGCTGGTCATGAACTACCGGGTGGCGCCGGTCTCCCCACGCCAGCGGGCGATGCTGGATTTCGCCGTCAAGATGACGTTGCAGAGCTACAGCATCGAGGAACACGACCGCGAGACGCTGCGGGGTGCCGGCTTTTCCGACCGCGACATCTGGGACATCGCCGCCGTCGCCGCCTTCTACAACATGTCGAACCGCATGGCTTCTGCCGTCGATATGCGGCCGAACCCCGAATATCACCGGCAGGCGCGGTAGGCTGTTTGGCAAGGGGAGGTTTGGCAAGGGGCGTTTAGCCACCGCCTGCCGGGGGCAGACAAGAAATCGGCGGTCGACCGGGTGGTCGACCGCCGAAAGCCTTCAACGACACTCAGGGCCACCCGGGTGCGGGGGGCTGGGGGGGCGTATTTGAACCGAACCCCGGTGGCCGTCGCCTCGGCATGGTCAGAAGCTAGAGGGGCGGCTGGGCGCTGGAATGGTCAAATCAAGGCAAAATTTGGAAATCGCAATTTTTTCTGACTGAGCCCGGAGCGCGCGCTTTGGAGTCTAGCCCGTTCCCCAATCACGCCCGATGCGTTGAGCGATCCGAAGGCCCGATTGTGGCCTGCTCCCTCGCGACTTCTTGACCTTCCGAGGCTTTTTCGTCAAACACAGCGCAGGATCGGGCGTCAGGGCGCCCGCGGCGCGCCGGAACCGACCCTGCCCTCTCCCCGCCCGGACCCAGAGACCCATGGACCCGCACGCCCACGCCCTGCCCAGTGCCACGGCCATCGCCGCGGCCGTGGTGCCCACGGCCAAACCGCTGTTCTCCTACAAGAAATTCTGGGCGCACCGGTTCGGCACCGCGCCGTTCTTCCCGATGTCGCGCGCCGAGATGGACGCGCTCGGCTGGGACGCCTGCGACATCATCCTGGTGACCGGAGATGCCTATATCGATCATCCGAGCTTCGGGATGGCGCTGGTGGCACGCCTGCTGGAGGCGCAGGGTTTCCGCGTCGGCATGATAGCGCAGCCGGAGTGGCGCGATGCGTCGGCGTTCCGCGCGCTGGGCAAGCCCAACCTGTTCTACGGGGTCACCTCCGGCAACATGGATTCGATGGTGAACCGCTACACCTCGGACCGCCGCTTGCGGCACAACGACAGCTACACGCCGGGCGGCGAGGGCGGAAAGCGCCCCGACCGAGCGGTGATCGTCTATGCCCAGCGCTGCCGCGAGGCCTATCCGGATGTGCCGATCGTGCTCGGCGGCATCGAGGCGTCGCTGCGGCGCATCGCCCATTACGATTACTGGTCGGACAAGGTGCGCCGCTCCATCCTGATGGATGCCAAGGCCGATCTCCTGCTCTACGGCAATGCCGAGCGGGCGCTGGTGGAAGTGGCCCACCGCATCGCCAGGGCAGGTCTCGCCCAGGATTTTTCCGATGTGCGCGGCCTTGCCTTCGTGCGCGATGCCTTGCCCGCCGGCTGGGTCGAGGCGCCGGCCGACGACATCGACAGCCCCGACGAGGGCGTGCGCCGCAAGGACATGCGCGAGACCCCCACCGTCATCCGCCTGCCCGCGTTCGAGCAGGTGGCCGGCGACCGCGAGACCTATGCCCGCGCCTCGCGCGTGCTGCACAAGGAGGCCAACCCCGGCAATGCGCTGCCGCTGATCCAGCGGCATGGCGACAAGGAGTTGTGGCTGACCCCGCCGCCGGTGCCGCTGACCACGGCGGAGATGGACGGGGTCTACGATCTTCCCTATGCGCGGGCGCCGCATCCTGCCTACAAAGGCCAGAAAATCCCGGCCTGGGAGATGATCCGCCATTCGGTGACGATCATGCGCGGCTGCTTCGGCGGCTGTTCGTTCTGCTCGATCACCGAGCATGAAGGGCGCATCATACAGTCGCGGTCGGAGGAATCGATCATCCGCGAGATCGAGACGATCCGCGACAAGACCGAGGGGTTCACCGGTGTCATCTCCGACATCGGCGGGCCGACCGCCAATATGTATCGCATCGCCTGCAAGGATCGCGAGACCGAAGCAGTGTGCCGGCGCCCGTCCTGCGTCTATCCGGATATCTGCAAGAACCTCAACACCAGCCATGATCCGCTGATCCAGCTCTATCGCAAGGTGCGCGCGGTGCCGGGGGTGAAGAAGGTCAACGTCGCCTCGGGCGTGCGCTACGATCTGGCGGTCGAGAGCCCCGAATACGTCAAGGAGCTGGTCGAGCACCACGTCGGCGGCTACCTCAAGATCGCGCCCGAGCATACCGAGGACGGGCCGCTCTCGAAGATGATGAAGCCGGGCATCGGCAGCTACGAGGCGTTCCGCAAGCTGTTCGACGCGGCGGCGAAAAAGGCGGGCAAGAAGTATTTCCTGATCCCCTATTTCATCGCCGCCCATCCCGGCACCACCGACGAGGATATGCTCAACCTCGCGCTGTGGCTGAAAAAGAACGGCTACCGCGCCGATCAGGTGCAGACCTATCTGCCCTCGCCGATGGCGCTGTCCACCGCGATGTATCACACCGGCTTCAATCCGCTGCGGCCGGTGCGGCGCGGCGCTTCCGAGCCGGTCGACACCGTGCGCGGGCTGCGCCAGCGGCGGCTGCACAAGGCGTTCCTGCGCTATCACGACGCCGAGAACTGGCCGCTGCTGCGGGAGGCGCTGAAAGCCATGGGCCGGGCCGACCTGATCGGGCCGGGCAAGCACCAGCTGGTGCCGAACTGGCAGCCCGCCGGCACCGGCCTCAAAGGCGAGGGCCAGCGCATCGGCCACAAGGGCCGGCCGCTGCGCACCCCGCCGCCGCGCGCGCGCCGCTTCCTCACCAAGGGGACGTGAGGAGAGGGGCGCGGCTTGACAGCCGGGCAGGAAGGCTCCTTCCTTTCCGCAAGGTTCAACGCCCGGCAAGGACCTTTGCAGCCCCTTCCGGCCGCCGCGCCTCCGCCCGCGTCGTCTTACGAAAGGCCGCATCGCATGGATTTCACGATTTCCCCGCGCGTCGAGGATTTCCGCGCCCGTATCTCCCGCTTCGTCGAGGATCACATCCTGCCGCTGGAGGCGCAGCGCGAGAGCTATGATGCGCATGAGAACATCCGCCACGCCGCCCTCGACCCGTTGCGCGCCCGCGCCCGCGCCGAAGGGCTGTGGTGCCTGCAGCTCAGGCCCGAGACGGGCGGGCAGGGGCTGTCCAGGGTCGGCATGGCGGTGTGTTACGAGGCGATGAACCGCTCGATCTTCGGACCCGTGGCGTTCAACTCCGCCGCTCCCGACGATGGCAACATGATGGTGCTGGAAAAGGTGGCGACCCCCGCCCAGAAGGAGCGCTGGCTGGCCCCCATCGTCGCCGGCGCCGTGCGCTCGGCCTTCGCGATGACCGAGCCGCATCCCGGCTCCGGCTCGGACCCGTCGATGATGCTGACCACCGCGACCCGGACCGGCGACCGCTACGTCATCCGCGGCCGCAAGTGGTTCATCACCGGGGCGGCGGAGGCGCAGCATTTCATCCTGCTGGCGCGGACGTCGGAGGATCCGCGCAAGGGGCTGTCCGCCTTCATGTTCGATCGCAACGCGCCGGGCTGGCGCATCGACCGGCGCATCCCGATCATGGGACCGGAGGAGCACGGCGGCCATTGCGAACTGGTGTTCGAGGGGCTGGAAATCCCGGCGTCCGACCTGCTGATGAACGAGGGCGACGGGCTGAAGCTGACCCAGATCAGGCTGGGGCCGGCCCGGCTCACCCATTGCATGCGCTGGCTGGGTCTGTCGCAGCGCTGTGTCGAGATCGCCCGCAGCTATGCCGCCGAGCGCTTTGCCTTCGGCGCGCGGCTATCCGAGCGCGAGAGCATCCAGATGATGCTGGGCGAGCTCGCCATGGGCATCGAGATCGGCCGGCTCTTGGTGATGAAGGCGGCCTGGGAACTCGACCGCGGCGGCTTTGCCCGCAAGGAAATCTCGATGGCCAAGGTGCATGTCGCCAACCTGCTCCACAAGGCGGCGGACACCGCGATCCAGATCAACGGCGCGCGTGGATATTCGAAGGATACCCCGCTCGAATGGATCTACCGCTATGCGCGGCAGGCGCGGTTGGTCGATGGCGCCGACGATGTGCACAAGATGGTGCTCAACCGCGCGCTCGACGCCGAGGCGCGCGATTTCTGGCGCTGGCCGGTCGGTGCCTGACTTGCGGAGCGGACCATGACGCGGGCCCATGATTTTGACGAGAAATCCTTGCGCGCCTTTCTCGAGTCACACTTCGGCGTCTCGACGGATTTCCGACTAGCGAGGATCGCCGGCGGGCAATCCAACCCGACCTATTTCGCAACGTATGCCGGCCAGCGGATGGTGCTGCGCAAGCAGCCGAACGGGCCGCTGCTGAAGGGCGCCCATGCCATTGACCGCGAATACCGGGTGCTTGCAGCGCTGCATCCCGCCGGGGTGCCGGTGCCGCGCCCGGTGCTCTACCACGCCGGCGCCGCGGTCGTCGGCACGCCGTTCTACCTGATGGAGCGGGTGGAGGGGCGCGTCTTTTCCGACGGCGCGCTGCCAGAGGTGCCGCCGGCCGAACGCCGTGGCCTGTGGAGGGGCCTCGCCGAAGCGCTTGGACAGTTGCACCGGGTGCGGCCGGAGGAGGTGGGTCTGGCCGATTTCGGCCGGCCCGGCAGCTATTTCGAGCGTCAGTTCGCGCGGTGGTCGAAACAATGGCGCGAGAGCGCCAGCGAGCCCATTCCCGAACTCGACCAGCTCGCCGGATGGCTCGCGGAAAATCTGCCCGCCGACGACGGCGCCGTCAGCCTCGCGCATGGCGATTATCGCATGGGCAATGTCATCTTCCACCCCAGCGAGCCGCGCGTCGTTGCGATTCTCGACTGGGAACTGTCCACCCTCGGCCATCCGCTCGCCGATGTCGGCTTCTGCTGCATGGCCTGGCACACCGCGCCGGAGGAATACGGCGGCCTTCTCGGGCTCGATCTGGCGGCGCTCGGCCTGCCGACCGAAGCGGAGTTTCTCGCCAGCTACCGCAGCGCCAATCCCGACGCCGCCGAACTGACCCCGTTCCACCGGGCCTTCGCGCTGTTTCGCTTTGCCGTCATCTTCGTCGGCATCGCCGACCGGGCGCGACAGGGCAACGCCGCGGGCGCCGATGCCGGCAGGATCGCCCCGCTCGCCCGCCGCTTCGCCATCCGCGCTCTGGAGGTGATCGCCGGTCGCCATCCCTGACCGGCGCGGATCCCGGCCCGGCAATCAGCCGAGCGCGGCAACCACATCGAGCAGCACATTGGCCCCGGCCACCAGATCGGCCTCTGGGGTGAATTCATGGGGGCTGTGGCTGATCCCGCCGATGCTCGGCACAAAGATCATCGCCGCCGGCGCCAGCCGCGCCATCATCTGCGCATCATGGCCAGCGCCCGAGGTCATGCGCCGGCAGGAGAGCCCGCGCGCCCGCGCCGCCCGCTCGATCAGCCCGACCATGCCGGCATCGAATGTGACGGGCGTGAACCGCGCCAGGCGCTCGACCGTGATCGCCACGCCTTCCTCGCTCGCCACGCGGTCGAGACAGGCGGTGAGCGCCGCCTCCGCCGCCTTGAGTCGCTCCTCGCTGGGATCGCGGAGATCAACGGTGAAGGTGGCGCGCGAGGGGATGACGTTGATCGCGTTCGGCTCGAAGCGCATGCAGCCGACGGTGGCAACCGTGGGCGCATTCGAGCCCCGGACATGGGCGTTAAGGAAGGTCAGCACCCGCGCCGCCGCATGGCCCGCGTCGCGGCGCATCGACATCGGCGTGGTGCCGGCGTGATTGGCCTCGCCGGCAATGGTCACCTCCTGCCAGGAAATGCCCTGCAGGTTCTCGACCGCGCCGATGGCGATGCCCTCGCGCTCCAGCACCGGCCCCTGCTCGATATGCAGTTCGAGATAGGCATGCGGCCTGAGAAACCCCGGCGCCTCAGTGCCGGCATAGCCGATGCGGGCGAGCTCGTCGCCGAGCCTGGCCCCATCCGTGCCGATGGCATCGAGCGCCGCCTCGGCGGAGATTCCACCGGCATAGACCAGCGAGCCCATCATATCGGGCGAAAAGCGCACCCCTTCCTCGTTGGTGAAGGCGATCACCGCCAGCGCCCGCGCCGGCACATGTCCGGCCGCCTTGAGGGTCTCGATCACCTCCAACCCGGCCAGCACGCCATAACAGCCATCGTACATGCCGGCATCGATGACGGTGTCGATATGCGAGCCGATCATCACCGGATCGGCCGCCATGCCGCGCGGGTTCCACAGGCCGGCCATGTTGCCGACGCGGTCGATCCGGACCTCCAGCCCCGCCTCAGCCAGCCAGGTGGCCAGCCGGTCGCGGCCGAGCCTGTCGGCGTCGGAGGCGGCGAGGCGCACCAGCCGACCCTCGGCATCGCGGCCGATCTCACCGAGTTCGGCGAGACGGCCGAGCAGGCGCCCGGGATTGATCGAAACAGGTGTCATCGGCGAGTCTCCAAAGAGGGGGCGGCACACACGGCCTCGGGCGCTACGCCGACCAGTTCGGCATAGCGGCCAGGGTCGGTCGCGCCCTCGGTGTTGATGACCAGCACGCGGCTGCCGGCAGCAAGGCCCACCGCCTGCCGCAGGGCCTGATCGGCGGCCAGACGCATCAGCCCGGCCAGCCCGACGCCGCCGCTCTCGCCCGACACAATGGCCGAATCGCCCGGCTCGGGAAAGGCGAGGCGCCGCATCGCCGCCACCGCATCCGCCTCGTCCACAGTCATGAACGCATCGGCGACGCGCGCCAGCACCCGGAAGGCCAGCGGCGAGGCTTCGTAACATTCGAGCATGGCCATCACCGTCGGCTCGCCATGGGCGATCACCACCGGATGCCCGGCCTCTGCCGCCGCATAGAGGCAGGCCGCCCGTGCCGGCTCGACCACGATGAAGAACGGCCGGCGGGGCCCGAGCGCCAGCGCAAGATGGCCGGCCACCGCCGCCGCGACGCCGCCGACGCCGGCCTGCACCAGCACATGGCTGGGCGGGGCGGCCAACTGGCCGAGGAACTCGCGCACCATCGCGGTATAGCCCTGCATCACCAATCCCGGAATGCGCTCGTAGCCCTGCCATGAGGTGTCGGAGACGATGCACCAGCCCTCGGCGCCGGCCACCCGGGCCGCCTCGCGCACGGACTCGTCATAGGTGCCGGCGACACGGATCATGCGCGCGCCGTAGCGGGCGATTGCCGCGATGCGTTCGGTGCTGACCCCGGCATGCACGAAAATCGCCGCGCGCGCGCCCACCCGCCGCGCGCCCATCGCCACCGAGCGGCCGTGGTTGCCATCGGTGGCGCAGGCGAAGGTCATGCCGGCGGCAACCGCCCGCACCTCGGGATGATCGAGATCGCCGACATCGACCGGCCGGCCGAGCCGCCGGGCGGCCTCCTCCAGCACCAGCACGACGACCGCATAGGACCCGCCGAGCGCCTTGAAACTGCCGAGCCCGAGCCGGCCGCCCTCGTCCTTGACATCGAGCGCGGCGATGCCGAGCCGGGCGGCAAGGGCAGGCAGGGCGACCAGCGGGGTCGGCGCATCCTCCCCGCGCGCGGCCAGTTGCCGCCCGACCTCTGCCGCCGCCGCTGCGCCAAGTCCTGCCGCATCAACCGCCGCGAGCGGTTGGCCGTGGTCCGGGTGGCGATTGATCAGAAACATGCGACCTCCGGGGTCGTGGCAGGGGCATCGCGGGCGCTCGCCCCACTATGGCATACCGGCGCCTGCCGGCAACGGCGCGCCGCCGAGATTGCGGCTCATCGCCGCCGCCGCTGCCACGACCTGCCGGGCCAAACCTTCATCGAACCGCTCGCTCGGCATGATCAGCGTGGCCGCGCCGGCCAGCGCGCCATCCCAGCCGAACACCGGCGCGGCGATGGCGGAGAGTTCCGGCACGCGGTCGCCCCTGAGCGCGACATAGCCCCGGGCGCGAACCGCGCGGGACAGGCCATCCCCGGCGCCCTGAAAGGCCAGGATCAGCCGCCCCGCCGCGCCGCGATCGAGCGGCAGCAGATCGCCGGCCTTCAGGGTATCGCGCAGCGGCCGCGCGCAATCGACGCGGTAGAGGCACAGCCGCCGATCGCCGCGCGGCACATAGAAGGCCGCGCTTTCGTTGGTTGCCTCCACCAGCCGGCGCAGCTCAGGCATTATCGCCGCCTCTTGCGCAAACGAGCGCAGGAACACCTGGTTGAGCCGCGCGATCTCCGGCCCCAGGCCATAGCGCCCGTCGGCCTGCTGATCGACCAGACGTGCATGTCTGAGCGAGGCGATCAGGCGCAGCACCGTGCTCTTGTAGAGCCCTGTTTCGGCAGAAAGCTCGGAAAGACCGGGCGTCGGCCGGTCCGTCCGGAAGCAGGCGAGCAGCGCCAGGGTCCGGTCGACGGTCGAGGCGCCGCCGGCCGCGCGCGAACGGTCGGCCTCGGGCGTGCGGGCGGGTTTGCGCGGCATGTTGACCCTCGCCGATCGACTCTGTATAATAGAATGCAGTTCTAAAAGATAGAATGTATTCTGTCAACCCGACAGGGCAGGGACCGTGTTTATGGCAGGTTCGACGATCAAGGACTGCGACGTGCTGATCAGCGAGTGCGGCCCGCGCGACGGGTTGCAGATCCTGCGCGCGATCATGCCGACCCAAGCCAAATGCCGCTGGATCGCCGCGCTGCACGCGGCGGGCCTGCGCGAGATCGAGGTCTGCTCCTTCGTGCCGGCCAAGCTCATGCCGCAGATGGCGGATGCGGCGGAGGTCGTGCGTTTTGCCCGCACGCTGCCAGGCCTGACCGTGCTGGCGCTGGTGCCGAACCTGCGCGGGGCGGAAGCGGCGCTGAAGGCGGGGGCCACCAAGCTGACGATCCCGGTTTCCGGCTCTGAAGGGCACAGCCTCGCCAATGTGCGCAAGAGCCGCGCCGAAATGGTGGAGGAGGTCGGGCGCATCGTTGCCCTGCGCGATGCGATCGCCCCCGACGTGCCGGTGGAGGCCAATATCTCGGTGGCTTTCGGCTGCACGATCGACGGTCATGTCGACGAGGACGAGGTGATCGCGCTCGCCGCAAAGCTGGTCGGCGTCGGCGTCGACGATTCCGGCCTGTCCGACACCACCGGCATGGCCAATCCGGCGCAGGTCCGGCGCATGTTCGGCCGGCTGATCGACCGTATCGGCGCTCGATGCGGCGCGGCGCATATGCACAACACGCGCGGGCTGGGCCTTGCCAATTGCCTTGCGGCCTACGAGGCGGGCGTGCGCATTTTTGATTCCTCCCATGCCGGCCTGGGCGGCTGCCCGCATGCGCCCGGCGCCTCGGGCAATGTGGTGACCGAGGACCTGGTGTTCATGTTCGAGGCGATGGGCATTCGCACCGGCGTCGATGCCAGTCAGCTCATCGCGGCGCGCGCGTCGCTGGCCGAGGCGCTGCCCGGTGTCGATCTCTACGGCATGCTGGCCGGCGCCGGCCTGCCGCTGAACTTCCCCTATCCGCACCCGGACCCCCGCGTATGACCTCTCCCGCCCTGCTGCCGCTCGCCGGCATTCGCGTCGTCGAATTCTCACATATGGTGATGGGGCCGAGTTCCGGCCTGATCTTCGGCGATCTCGGCGCCGATGTGATCAAGGTCGAGCCGATGGGCGAGGGCGACAATACGCGGCGGCTCGCCGGCTCCGGCGCGGGGTTCTTTCCGGCGTTCAACCGCAACAAGCGCTCGATCCAGATCGATCTGAAATCGGCCGAGGGGATCGCCTTGGTCAAACGGCTGATCGGCACCGCCGATGTGGTCACCGAGAATTTCCGCGCCGGCGGGCTGGAGGCGATGGGGCTCGGCTACGAGGCTCTCAGGGCCGACAATCCCGGCCTGATCTACTGCTCGCTGAAGGGCTTCCTGACCGGCCCCTACGAGCACCGCGCCGCGCTCGACGAGGTGGTGCAGATGATGGGCGGGCTCGCCTATATGACCGGCCCTTCCGGCCGCCCGTTGCGGGCGGGGTCCTCGGTCAACGACATCATGGGCGGCATGTTCGCGGTCATCGGGGTGCTGTCGGCGCTGCAGCAGCGCCACAGGACCGGGCGCGGCCAGTTCATCAAGGCGGGCCTGTTCGAAAATAATCTGCTGCTGGTTGCCCAGCACATGATGCAGTTCGCGGTGACGGGCCAGCCTGCCAGACCGATGCCCGAGCGGCTCGCCGCCTGGGCGGTCTATGATGTGTTCGACACGGCGGACGCCAGTCAGATCTTCATGGGTGTGGTGTCCGATACCCAGTGGACGGCGTTCTGCCATGCCTTCGATCTGGCCGATCTTGCCGCCGATCCGGCCCTGAAGACGAACCGCGACCGCGTGCTGGCGCGCGAGAGGTTCATGCCGCGCCTGCGGCAGATGTTCGCCGGTCTTGCGCGGGCCGCCATCATCGAGACCTGCGCGGCGCTGCGGCTGCCCTATGCGCCGATCCAGCGGCCCGAAGACCTGTTCGACGATCCCCATCTCAACCACCCCGGCGCGATGGTCAGCGTGACGCTGGCCGACGGGCGCAGGGCGAAGCTGCCGGCCCTGCCGCTGGAACTGGCGGGTCAGCGCCTCGGCGTGACCCGCGATCTGCCGCAGGCCGGCGAACATACGATCGAGATCGCCCGCGAGATCGGCCTTGCCGAAATTGAGATCGCCAGGCTCACCGCTGCCGGCGTCATCCCGCCGTCCCGGGGGGCATGAGCCGCCGGGCAGGGCGGGGCGGGGGCTCGGACGCCAGCGTGGCGACCAGCCAATCGGAGAAGGTGCGCACAAGGCTGCCTTGCCGGGTCTCGCGTGGGTAGACCAGATGATGGCCGGTGTAGGTGATGTCGACCGAGGCACCGGCCAGCGGCGCCACCAGCCGGCCCGCGCTGAGTTCCCGGCTGGCCAGCAGGGTGGATTCCAGCGCCACGCCCAGCCCGTCGGCTGCCGCCGCGATGGCCAGGAAGCTGCGGTCGAAGCGCAGGTTGTGCCCGATGCTCGCATTGCTGCCGTTGGCGCTGAACCAGTGTGGCCAGCGCACCTGCTTGTTGTCGCTGAGGATCAGATCCGAGGTCAGCAGGTCCTCGACGCTGTGGATCCGTTCGGCGAGGGACGGCGCGCACAGCGGGGTCACGGTCTCCTCGATCAGCGGCACCGCGATCACCCCTTGCGCGTGGATCGGCCCATAGACGATGTCGGCATCGAAATCGTCGGTGACGAAGCGGGAGTAATCCGCGCCCGCCGACAGCCGCACCTCGATTCCGGGGTTCTCGGCCAGGAAACGGGGCAGGCGCGGGGTCAGCCAGGCATAAGCGATGGAGGGCGCCGAATGCAGCCGCAGCACGCGTTTGCCGGTGCCGGCCGCGACCATGTCGAGGCCGCGGCGCAGGGCGTCGAAGGCTGCGGCGACATGCTGCAGGAACACCTCGCCGCTCACGGTCAGGCGCACAGTGCGGCCCTCCCTCTCGAACAAAGTGACCCCCATCGTCCGTTCCAGTGTGCGGATCGCATGCGAGATCGCGCTCGGCGACAGGTTGAGTTCGGCCGCCGCCGCCTTGTGCGAGCCGCGACGGGCAACCGTCTCGAAGATGCGGATACCGGGCAGCGAAACCTTGTTCAGCATGAATAATTGACCTGAACTCATACCACCGGAGCCGACGGCCGTGCTCTGTGCCCTGAAAAGCCGCCTTCGCATTGGAGTAGCGGCGATTTCATGAATTCATTTCAACTTATGGTGAAAAACCTCCGTTTGCAAACCGCGCCGGTCTGCGCTCATCTCCAAGGGGATCAACAGCGCAATCGGTTCAATCTGGTTGGAAAGCGCTCTAGCGGGCGAGGCGGGGAGGGGCGGTCATGTTGCTCAAAGGAAAGACGGCGGCGATTTCCGGGGCAGCGAGCGCGCGTGGCATCGGGCTCGCCACGGCGCGGCTGTTTGCCGAACAGGGCGCGCGCGTCGCCATTCTCGACATCGATGGCGAGGCGGCCGCGGCGGCGGCGGCCAGCCTCGGCGAAGGTCATATCGGCCTTGGCTGCGATGTCGCCAGCAAAACCTCCTGCGAGGCGGCGGCCGGCGCAGTGCTCAAGGCCTTCGGCCATCTCGATAGTCTCATCAACAACGCCGGCGTCACCCAGCCGGTGAAGACGCTGGACATCGACGAGGCGAGCTGGGATCGCATCCTCGACATCAATACGAAGGGCGTGCTGTTCCTGTCCCAGGCCTTCCTGCCCGCGATGCGGGCGCGCGGGAAGGGGTCCATCGTCTGCATGTCCTCAGTCTCGGCGCAGCGCGGCGGCGGCATTTTCGGCGGCCCGCACTACTCGGCGGCCAAGGCTGGGGTGCTCGGGCTCGCCAAGGCAATGGCGCGTGAGTTCGGCCCGGACGGCATCCGCGTCAACTGCATCACCCCCGGCCTGATCCAGACCGACATCACCGCCGGCAAACTGAGCGACGCGATGCGGGCCGACATCCTGAGGGGCATTCCGCTGGGCCGGCTCGGCGATGCTGCGGATGTGGCCGGCTGCTACCTGTTCCTTGCTTCGGACCTTTCCGCCTATGTCACCGGCGCGGTGATCGATGTGAACGGGGGGATGCTGATCCATGGCTAAACTGCCCAACAAGTCGCTGGCCGACCGGGCCTATTTCATCCGTCGCAACGCGGTGCGCATGGGCGAGGTGCAGGGGCAGGGCTACATCGCCCAGGCGCTCGACATCGCCGACGTGCTGGCGGTCGCCTATTTCCACGCCATGCGCTACCGGCCCGACGATCCGGACTGGGAGGGGCGCGACCGCTTCCTGCTTTCCAACGGGCATTATGCCATTGCGCTTTATGCCGCGCTGATCGAGGCCGGCATCCTGCCCGAGAGCGAAATCGCCAATTACGGCTGCGACGACAGCCGGCTGCCGATGTCGGGCATGGCCGCCTATACGCCGGGCATGGAAATGTCGGGCGGCTCGCTTGGCCTCGGCCTGTCGATCGCGGTCGGCAAATGCCTCGGCCTCAAGCGCAAGAACGCCGACGCCCGCGTCTATGTGCTGTTCTCCGACGGCGAACTGGGCGAAGGCTCGGTGTGGGAGGCGATCATGTCCGCCGCCCATCACCAGCTCGACAATCTGATCGCCATCGTCGATGTCAACAACATGCAGGCGGACGGCCCTTCCAACGACATGATGGGGTTCGAGCCGCTGGCCGACAAGCTGAAGGCGTTCGGCTGGTTCGTGCAGCGCGTGGACGGCAACGACCTGGCGGCGGTCACCCGCGCCTTCGATGCCGCCAAGTCACATCCGACCCGCAAGCCGCGCATGATCATCGCCGATACGCTGCTCGGCAAGGGCGTGCCGTTCCTCGAAACCCGCGACAAGAGCCACTTCGTCCGCGTCGACGCCCACGAATGGAAACTGGCGCTCGAAGCGCTGGATGCCGGGAGGCCCGCATGAAGAAAGCCTTTCCCCCCGCCGATCCGTCGCGCCCCCGCCTTACCACCTCGGCGATGATCGCCTCCTTCGCGGCGCCAGGGCAGAAGACCAGCCCCACCCCGTTCGGCACCGCACTGGTCAAGGCCGCCGCGAGCCGGCCGGACATCGTCGGCATGACCGCCGATCTCGGCAAATATACCGACCTGCACGTCTTCGCCAAAGCCTATCCCGACCGCTTCTACCAGATGGGGATGGCCGAGCAGCTGCTGTTCGGCGCCGCTTCCGGGCTGGCGGCGGAGGGGTTCACGCCGTTTGCCACCACTTATGCGGTGTTCGCCTCGCGCCGTGCCTATGACTTCATCCACCAGACCATCGCCGAGGAGGACCGCAACGTCAAAATCGTCTGCGCCCTGCCGGGGCTGACCTCAGGCTACGGTCCCAGCCATCAGGCGACGGAGGATCTCGCCCTGTTCCGCGCCATGCCGAACATGACGGTGATCGACCCCTGCGATGCGCTGGAGACCGAGCAGGCGACGCTGGCGCTGGCCGACCACAAGGGCCCGGCCTACATGCGCCTGCTGCGCGGCAACGTGCCGCTGGTGCTCGACGAATACGGCTACAGGTTCAAACTCGGCAAGGCGCAGATGATCCGCGAGGGCGGTGACGTATTGGTCATCTCCTCCGGCATCATGACCATGCGCGCTCTGGAAGCCGCCAGGGAACTCGACAAGCAGAACATCGGCGTTGCCGTGCTGCATTGCCCGACCCTCAAGCCGCTCGATGTGAAAACCCTGCGCCGGGAAGCGGCGAAATCGGCTCGCCTCGTCGTCGTCGCCGAGAACCACAGCGAGATCGGCGGGCTGGGCGAAGCCATCGCCCGCGATTTCCTGCTCAACGGCCTTGCGCCGAAGTTCCGGCACATCGCGCTGCCCGATGCGTTCCTTGATGCCGGCGCCCTGCCGACCCTACACGACCGCTATCGCATCTCGACGGCAGCCCTGGTGGCCTCGATCCGGAAATGGCTGAAGTGACCGGGCCGGTCTGACGGCGGGGGGAGGCGAGCGCCCCTCGCGGGGGCCCGGCGCCCTCCACCGGACAGCCCTAGCGGGTTGCCCGTGCAAGGTGACTTCCTACCTGGAGAACCACGGCGGAATCCGGGTGGCGGTTCGTGCGGCAAGGATGGACATGGCTACCGATACCGCCCCTGCCCTCTTGTCGTCCGCGATATCGCGGGGCTCGCTCGACGGGAAGATCTCCTGGGGCGACCTCCGGGCCGTCATGGTCGTGGCGGTTTATGGATCACTGAACAAGGCCGGGATGGCACTGGAACAAGGCCAGCTGGCCATTGGCCGGCGCATCATGCGGCTTGAAGCGGAGATGGGGCTGTCGCTGCTGCGGCGAGGCGTCAATGCCGTGACAATCACCGCTGCCGGGCGGAGGCACCGCAACCCCGCTCGACTGTCAAACTGACCCGCTGCGCGCGCCTCTGGGGGGTTGCGAAATTCGCGCCAAGGGGTGATGCTGGACCGGCCCTAGGGAGTGTCGATGTCCGAGCTTGATCCGCCCAATCCAGCGACCGGCGCCGTGGTGTCGCTGGCCGCCTTCCGGCAACCCGAGCGGGTCACTTTCAATCGCGGCGAATTGCAGCAGATCCTGATCGTCTACGGGCGCAAGGTGGCGCAGGGCGAGTGGCGCGACTATGCGCTGGAGTTCGGGCGCGAGGCGGCGGTGTTCTCGATCTTCCGCCGCAGCTCCGAGCAACCGCTCTACCGGGTGGTCAAGACCCCCAAGCTCGCGACAAGGCAAGGCGCCTTTGCCGTGGTTGCCAGCGCCGGCTATGTGCTGCGGCGCGGACATGATCTGGCCCGCGTGCTGATGGTTCTGGAAAAGCCGGCCAAGGTCACTCTGTAGTCGCGCTCGGTTTCTCCAGGCAGGTCTGAACGAATGCGTCTCGGCCCAGACCGCATGAAAAGGCCCCGGAGTTGCCTCCGGGGCCGCAATCCCTATGCCGGGAAACCCGGACTTATTCGCGATCGCCGAGCAGGCTCAGCAGCATCTGGAACATGCCGAGGAAGTCCATGTAGAGCTGCAACGCGCCGTAGATCGAGAGTTTCTCGGCCATTTCCGGGCCATGACCCTCGAAATACATCTCCTTGATCTTCTGCGTGTCATAGGCGGTCAGACCGGCGAAGATCAGCACGCCAAGCACCGAGATCGCGAACTGCAGGGCGGTGGACCCCATGAAGATGTTGACGATGCTCGCCAGCATGATGCCGAACAGGCCCATGATGAGGAACGAGCCCATGCCCGTCAGATCCTTCTTGGTGGTGTAGCCCCACAGGCTCAGCGCGCCGAACGAGGCGGCGGTGATGAAGAACACCCGGACGATCGACGTATGCGTGAACACGAAGAAGATCGTGGCCATCGATACACCGACGAGCGCCGAATAGAGCCAGAAGGTGCCGCGTGCCGCCGACGCCGACATCGAATGGATGCGGAAACCGAGGTAAAGGACCACGGCGAGCGGGGCGAACATCACCACCCACTTCAGCGGGCTGGTGTAAACGGTGGCGCCGAACTGGGTCAGCATCATGCCATTCTTCAGCTTGCCGGCGGCATCCGCCGGATTGCCGGTGACCGACATCATGTAAAAGCCAAGTGCGGCAAGGCCGGTGATGGCCAGACCCAGCACCATGTTGTTGTAGACGCCGAGCATGTAGCTGCGAAGGCCCTGGTCGATCTGGGCCTGGGTCGCAACCTGGCCATACGGCGCATAGGCATTGCGATCGTAATTCGACATGTGAACCCTCTCATCAATCGGCCGGGCAGGAGCGAGACCCCCGCCTCCGACGGCTGACCTTAGACCCAAACAATATGGCCAACTTATGACTAGTTTTCAAGAGTGTTGTGGAACCTCTTTAAAGCGGCGCGGCTTTTTGGGTTAAAATGCGCGCTCCCAAGAATAGCGCCGTCTCGCTCCAACAATAGTGCGAGTGATATTCTCAAGCATTTCTCAAGTAAGGGGCTGGTTTTTGGCCGAGAATGTGCCACGTTCCAGCCAATCCCAAAATAATGACAAGAGACAGTGCAGTTGCTACCATCGAGAGCAGGCTCGGGAAAGGAAGCGAAAACGTCAGCTTCATCACGCGCGTTACGATGAAGAAACCGGCGAGGGAGCCGGCGACAAGTCCGAACAACGAGGCGACGAAACCGAGCAGGGCATATTCCATGGTCATGGCGGCGAGCAGGCGTCGACGGGTGGCGCCCAGCGTCTTGAGAATGACCGCTTCCTGCGCGCGCACGCGCCGGCCGGCGGCGAGTGCGCCGCCCAGCACGACGATGCTGGCAAGGATGGCGATGGCGCTGGCCCCACGCACGGCGAGGGCCAGTTTGGCGACGATCGAATCGATCACCTCCAGCGCTTCCTTGACACGAATGGTCGAGACCGAGGGGAACTGGCGGGCCACGGCCTGCAACACCGCAAGCTCCGCTTCGGGCGTCGGTCGGGCGGGATAGGCGAGGGTCGCCAGGTTGGAATAGGGCGCGCCGGCAAAGGTGTTGGGGCTGAACACCAGCACGAAGCTGATGCCGAGATTCTGCCACTCCACCTTGCGCAGGTTGGCGATGCGCGCGGTCAGCGGCCGGCCAAGCACATTGACCGTGAGTGTATCGCCGATCTTCACGCCCAGCCCGTCGGCGATGTCATGTGCCAGCGAAACCTGCGGTTCGCCGGCATAGTCCTTCGGCCACCAGTCGCCGGCGACCACGACATTGCCGGCCGGAACAGTCTCAGAAAAGGTGATGCCGCGGTCACCTTCCAGCACCCAGGCGACGTTCTCGTTGGCCTTGATCGTCTCGGCACGAACACCGTTGAGCGCGGTCACCCGGCCGCGCATCATCGGCACCTTTTCGAGGGTCGCGCCGGGCGCAAGTCCGCTCACAAGCTCGGCGAAGGCAGGGGTATCGGCGGCGGGCACGTCGAGAAAGAAGAAGCTCGGCGCCTTGTCGGGCAGGCTGCGGGTCAACTGGTTGCGCAGGTTGTGATCGATCAGCGCCATCGCCACCAGCAGGGTGAGGCCGAGGCCGAGCGACAGGATGACCGAGGGTGTCAGCGCGCCCGGCTTGTGGAGATTGACCAGGGCCAGCCGCATCTCGGCGCCGCGCGGGCGCGGCAGGCGGCGGGCAAGCGCCATGATCGCGGCGGCGACCAGCCGCAGCAGCACGAAGGCAAAGCCGGCCGCCAGCACGTAGATGCCGGCGATGCGCCTGTCCCAGGCAAAAGCGATGGCGATGGCGACGAGCGCCAGTGTGGCCAGCGTCACGCCGACCCAGTAGCGCCGGCGCGGCCAGCGGCGATCCTCGCCGTAGCCGTCGCGGAACAGTGCGGAAACCGGGATGTCATGCGCCCGGCCCAGCGGCCACAGCGCGAAGGATAGCACGGTGAGCATGCCATAGGCGATTCCGACCAGCGCCTCGCGGGCGAAAAAGCCAGTGGCCAGCGGCACCGGCACCTGCTCCGCCAGCAGCGCGGTGAACAGCATCGGCAGCAGGGCGCCGACGGCGACGCCGATCATGGTGCCGATCAGGCCGATGGCGAGAACCTCGATCAGCAGCGTCAGCACCATGAACCCGCCCGAGGCGCCGATCCCCTTCAGGGCCGCCACCGCCAGGCGCTTGCGATCGAGAAAGGCGCGGGCGGCATTGGCGACGCCCACGCCGCCGACGGCCAGTGCGGTCAGGCCGACCAGCGTCAGGAACTGGGTGAAACGCTCGATATTGCGCTGCAGCTGCGGGGCGGCATTGTCGCGGGTGCGGATGTCCCAGCCGGCATCGGGAAAACGGGCGCGGGAGGTTTCGGCCAGCGTTTCCAGCACCGGGGAGGCGGGCGGCGCGCCCGGCAGGGCGATGCGGTAGGAATGGCGCACCAGTGCGCCGGGCTGAACGAGCCCACTTGCCGCCAGGCCGTCGTGCGAGATCAGGACGCGCGGGCCGAAACCGACGCCCAGAGCCAGACGATCGGGCTCGGCCTCGATGGTGGCGCGAATCTCGAAAGCGACCTGACCCAGAACCAGCGGATCGCCGACCTTGAGCCCAAGGCGGGCCAGCAACAGCGGGTCCACCGCCGCGCCGAAACGGCCGTCGCGCGCGCTGAACAGGGCCGCGTGATCAAGCTCCGGCCGGGTCAGCAGGCGGCCGAAGGCAGGATATCCCGAGGCGACGGCCTTGAGTTCGACCAGCGTTGCCTCGCCTGCTTCCGCGCGCGCCATCGCGCGCATGAAGGCAAAGGGCGTTACCCTTCCCGTCGCTTCGAAAAACCTGAGTTCTTCGGCATTGGCCGGGCGTTGCAGGAAGGAATACGAAATGTCTCCGCCAAGGATGGTGCGGCCCTCGCGCGCCAGCCCCTCGGAGAGCGCGCGCGACAGCGACGAGACCGCGACAATGGCAGCGACGCCGATGGCAATGCAGGCGATGAAAACGCCGAACCCCTTGAGCCCGCCCCTGAGATCGCGCAGGGCGAGACGCAGGGCGAGCGACAGTCGGGCCGTCCGGGCGGGCGTTGGGGTCCTGGTCATGCTGCGGCCTGTGCCGAGCCGGCAACGATCTCGCCCGACCGCAGGCGGATGCGGCGATCGCAGCGGTCGGCCAGCGCCGGATCATGGGTGACCAGCACCAGCGTGGCGCCGCGCTCGCGCTTGAGGGCGAAGATCAGATCGATGATCTGGCGTCCGGTGGCCTCGTCGAGGTTGCCGGTGGGCTCATCGGCGACCAGGATCGCCGGGGAGGGCGCCAGCGCCCGGGCCAGCGCGACGCGTTGCTGCTCGCCGCCCGACAGTTGCGGGGGATAGTGATGAAGGCGTCCGCCCAACCCCACCGCGCCCAGTTCCTCGCGCGCCCGATCATAGGCATCGGCGCGGCCGGCAAGTTCGAGCGGAATGGCGACATTCTCCAGCGCCGTCATGGTGGGAATGAGGTGGAAAGCCTGAAAGACGATGCCGACATAGGCGCCGCGAAAGCGCGCCAGCGCATCCTCATCAAGGACCGAAAGATCCTGGCCGACGATACGGACCATGCCCGAATCGGGCCGCTCCAGCCCGGCGGCGACCATCAACAGGGTGGATTTGCCCGAGCCCGACGGGCCGACCAGACCCACCGCCTCGCCGGCGGCGATGTCGAGCGTCAGCCCCTTGAGAATATGGACGCGGGAGGCACCGTTGCCGAGGCTGAGATGGACGTTCTCGAGCCGCATGGCCGGTTCGCTGGCTGGGGACGGTCGATCAGTCGGCTGCATGCTGCTCCTATCCCGGCGGTTTGTTGCCGGTTCCCTCTGGCAGATAGGTGCGAAAGCGCCTAACTCCAAGGGATGAGACCTGAGACCCTTATCAACCGGCGGCATATCATGACCTCAGCGGGGGCTGCTGCGGTTCTGGCGCTTGCCGACGCGTCGGTCGGCGCGCAGGCAAGACCGCTCCGGATCGTGGCTTTTGGCGACAGCCTGACGGCGGGATACCTGCTGCCGGCGGATGCGGCGTTTCCGGCGGTGCTGGAAAAGGCTCTGAGGGCGCGCGGCCACGCGGTGGAAATCAGCAATGCCGGGGTCTCGGGCGATACGACCGCCGGCGGCCTTGCCCGGCTCGCCTGGTCGGTGCCCGAGGGAACGGATGCGGTTATTCTCGAACTCGGTGCCAATGATGCCTTGCGCGGGCTTGATCCAAAGCGCGCCGAGGACAATCTCGATGCGATGATCGTGAAACTCAAGCAGCGCGGCATCAAGGTGTTGCTGGCGGGTATGCTGGCACCGCGCAACAACGGGCCGGATTATGTGGCAGCGTTCGATCCGATCTTTCCCCGGCTCGCCGCCCGGCACGGGGTGATGCTGTATCCGTTTTTTCTCGACGGGGTGACGGGGGTTGCCGGCATGACGTTGCCTGACGGGCTGCATCCCAATGCCGCGGGTGTGGCAGAGGTTGTCAGGCGGTTTCTGCCCGTGGCAGAACAGTTCGTGAAGGAACTGGCCGGGCCAAGATAAGGCTCTGGGGAGGACGGTATGCTCGATCTTTGGAAGGACCCCTGGCCGCTGGATGTGCGCCAGTGCCCGTGCGACGTGCATTTCACCGACTGGATGGCTGAGGAAAAGCGCAAGGGACAGAGCGTTTTCCACTTCGGCACCGGCGATCACCATCATGTTGGCAAGACGCTGGCGATGAACGGATCGGACAATGCCGTGCTTGGAGTAACGGCGACACGGCCCGAATATATGAGCTATATCGATCTGGTGATTGGCACTCCCGAGATTGGCAAGCGCTACAAGGTGCTGTTCACGGATATCTATCAGATCGAGCCGCGCCTGCTGCCGGATTTCGACGTGGTCACGCTGTTCCACCTTGCAGAATTCTGGAGCCAGACCAACGCGCCCTATGCCACCCACGACGACGCCGCCGTGCTGAAAGCCTTGGCCGCCAAGGTGCGAAGGGGCGGCGCACTGCTGTTCTATACCGGCTCTTTCGCCTTCGAGACGGCGAGCAAGCTCATCGAGGCGCATGTGGCGGCGCTGGGGTTCGCCGGGCCGGAACGTTGCAACAGCCTGCTGGTATTCCGCCGGCCCTGACGGGCGCCCGTCATGATCTCCAGCTAACCTTGGCCTGTTGCCGATTCGCTTGAGGTGTCCGCCATGCCGCGTCTGTTCACCGGGATCGAACTCCCTCCGGACATTGCCGCCATGCTGGCCGGATTGCGTGGCGGGTTGCCGGGCGCGCGCTGGGCGGAGCCGGCGGATTATCATCTGACGCTGCGCTTCATCGGCGATATCGACCGGCACGCGGCGCGCGATGTCGAGATGGAGCTTGCCGAGACACGCGCGGCGCCGGTCACCGTTACGCTGACCGGGCTCGACAGTTTCGGCGGCGCCAAGCCGCATTCGGTGTTCGCAGCCGTTTCGCCCAACCGGGCGCTGATGGAACTGCAGGCCGAGCATGAACGCGCGGTCCGCCGGGCCGGGCTGCCACCGGAGAAGCGCAAGTACGTGCCGCACGTGACACTGGCCCGGTTGCGGTCGGCTGCAGTGCTCGATGTCGCCGATTATCTGCAAAGTCGCGGCGGTTTCCGCTCCATCACCTTTCAGCCGGAACGGTTCGTCCTGTTTTCCGCGCGTGATCTGGTGGGCGGCGGCCCCTACATCGTCGAGGCCGCCTATCCGTTGCAGTGACGGACAAACGGTTCAGCGCGGGGCCATGCGGATGGCGCCGTCGAGCCGGATCGATTCGCCGTTGATCATGTCGTTCTCGACGATGAACTCGACGAGATGGGCATATTCATCCGGTCGCCCCAGCCGTTGCGGAAAGGGCACCGAGGCGCCGAGCGTCTTGCGGAACTCCTCATTGAGACCGTCGAACATCGGCGTATGAAAAATGCCCGGCAGGATCGACACCACGCGGATGCCGTATTGAGCCAGATCGCGCGCCGCCGGCAGAGTGAGCGCCTTCACCCCGCCCTTGGAGGCGGCATAGGCGGCCTGGCCCACCTGGCCATCCTCGGCGGCGACCGAGGCGGTGTTGACGATCACCCCGCGGCCGCCGTCCGCCGTCGCCGGCTCCAGTGCCGCCATGCCGGCAGCGCTTTGGGCGAGCACGTTGAAGGTGCCGACAAGGTTGATGTTGATGGCCTTGGCAAAGCTCGCCAGGTCCTGCGGTGAAAGCGCGCCGGTTTCCTTGTTTTTCAACACGATGCGCTTGCCCGGGGCGATGCCGGCGCAGTTGACGGCAATCCGCTCGACGCCATGGGCCTTGCGCGCGGCCGCAAGCGCGGCGGCGACCGAGGCTTCGCTGGTCACATCGGTTTCAACGAACAGCCCGCCGATGCTGTCGGCCACCTTGCGGCCACGGGCAGCATCGAGATCGAGCAGGGCAACGCGCACGCCGCGCCCGGCAAGGCGGCGGGCCGTGGCTTCACCGAGGCCGGAGGCGCCGCCGGTCACGACAGCGGCGAGGGAGGAATCGAGTTTCATGGGGTGTTCCTATCGAAATGACAGGGTCACCATGCCCTTGCCGCGCGGGCGCGGCAATGCGGTTTTTGACGCCGGTGCGCCGCCGTCAGGGCTGCGGGGTGGCCGGCGATGACCCAGCCTCCACGACCGGTGACGACGCCGGCGCTTCGGCAGCCGCCATCTCCGCGTGCGCAGCCGCCGGCTCGCTCGCCTCCTCAGCGGCTTGATCCATCTGGCCGGCGCGCATGGGCTGCCCGGCGCCGACCAGGCGCGCGACCTCGTCGTCGGGGATCAGGGCGTCCAGCTTGATTCCGTAGCCGCTGGTGTCGACATTGACGATGGTGCCGGAAAATTCGCCTCCACCGAGGAGAACCACCGCATGGGTGCCACGGCGGTCGAGGATATAGGTCGAGGCTTCGCGGAAACGGATGCCGCCGCGCGACACTTCAATGACCATGCCGTCGAGCTTGTAGTTCTTCTCAGGGATCTGGAGTTCGGCGACCAGGACACAGGGGTGGCGCTGGTGGGCCCGCATGTGGCTGCCGCTGCGGTTGCGGCGCACGAAGGGCAGACGCTGGACGAGGGACGTCATAGCGCGCGGCAGGGCAAACTTCACCATTTGATGGGCCTTTCGCTTTTCTTACGCACCAGCACTCAGGCGCTCTTGAGCAGGTCGCCGAGGCGGCCCTTGGCGGAGGAATAGAGTTTTTCCATGTGTTCGAGCCGCTGGGCAGCCGTCATCTCGTTCAGCGGCTTGGCAGCCTGCTGCGTGGCGGGCGCGGGCGCGGCGACGGCCACCGGATCGACCACCGGCACCGCCACACGTTCCATGAGCGCCTGATGGGCCACCATCTGCGGCGGCGGTATCGGCGCGCCGCTGCCCGAGGAGACGCGCTGGACCAGGTCGGAATAGGACAGGAAGATCTGTTCGAACGACCGCGACATCTCGGCAAAACCGGTCGACAGGCCGCTGTCGATCGAGCGGCCGAGCGAGCGCAGTTCGCCGGTCAGTTCCTTGGTATCGCTCATCACCTGCAGCACGTTGGTGGTCTCGCCCTGACGGGTGGCGATGTCCTTCATGCTGGTGGTCATGATGCCGAGCGCGGTGTTGAGCACCTGGGCGATCTCGCCGAGGCCCTTGACCAGGGTCGAGTCCATGGAAGCCGACATGCTCTGGATCTGCGGGGAGACGTCGGGCCGCTGCAGCAATTCGCGAATGCCGGCGGTGACATCGCCACGCACATGCTCGAGGCTGGCGACAAGATCGGCATGGGCCGTGCGGATTTCCGACAGCGATCCCTGCATATCCTCGATCTTGTCGACGGACTGATCCTGGGTCGACTGGAGCAGCCGCGACAGGCTGGCCTGCATCTGGGCGAGGCCTTCGAGCCGGTCCGTGCTCGACAGGTGCTGCTTGATGGCCTCGTCCTTGACCTCGTCGATGCGGGTCAGCACCATGTCGGTGTTGGCGCGCACCTGCTTGAGCGATTCGATCTCCTGCAGCGCCATCGACTCGAAGCCCTTGGTGGTCGCGATGCGCGATTCCTCGAGTGAGTTTTCAAGCTTGCCAAAACCTTCGACCATGCGGTTGGCCTGGGCATAGTCGAGCTGGCGCAGTCCGTTGATGTCGTCGCGGATCGAGCCGAGCGAGGTGATCGCGCGGCGCATGCTGTCCTGTTCGGCGGTCAGTCGCTCCATCTGGGCGAGCGTCGCCATCAGCGTATCGTTTTCTTCCTTGCGGCGCTCGGCCAGCTTCATAACCGCATCGGCGGTCTTCTCGAAGGTGTGATTGGTCGAGCGCATCGCGGTGATGATGGCGGCGACGCCCGGAGCGGCCATGAACGTGGCGTCCTGCGCCGCAGCGCCACCTGCCTCGGCCGAACCGGAGCCCGAACCGCCGCCTTCGCTGGAGCGGCCTTCGCCGGCGGCATTCTTTTCGTTCTCGAGCTGCGCAATGCCGGCAAGCCAGGCTTCGAACTCGGCCTTGATCGCATGGGCCGCGGAGGCGACGAAGCGGTTGACCAGTCCGATAACCAGCGATGTGAACAGACCGAACAGCGAGGCGGCAAAGCCCGTCGCCATGCCGGTCAGCGGCGCCTGCAGGTCGTTGAGCAGCTTCTTGATGGCGTCACCGCCGGCATCAGCGCCGGCAAGGCCACCGATGATGCCACCGACCGAAGCCACCATTTCCATCAGGCCGATGAAGGTGCCGATGAGGCCGAGAAACACCAGAAGGCCGCTCATATACTGGAGCAGCGAGCGGCTCTGGGCATTGGCATGCTCGATCGCAGAAATGAGGTTCTGCATGGTCGAGACGGAGATCTGCATGTGCTTGGTGCGATGCAGTTCCTCGATGATGAGTTCGAACAGATGGCCGAGCAGCTGCGGCTGGGTATAGACCCTGCCCTTTTCAAGGCAGCGGTAATGTCGCCAGAAGGGGTCTTCCTTGGTTTTGACCCGGCCTTTCTGGATGTCTTCGTAAGCTTCCTGCAGCGCCTCGAACGCCCGGCGTTCGTTGGTCATGCCCATCAGGTCTTTGGCCGCCAGCACCGAGCCGAAGGCAAAGACGCCAAAGATCATGCCATTGAGATAGATGTTGTGGTTGATGCCTTCCCAGATGAAGTGCCACTGCCACACCCCCAAAAGCAGGAGGGACACGTAGACCACGAGCATCCGAACAGATTGCACCCTGATCTTCGACGCCAATGTTCCCTTACGCATTACTCAAACCCCTAACCCGCCACCCGCAACCCCAGGCAGCCCTGTTCAGGAAATTACACCCGTTAAGGCAACAAACGGTTAATTTTACCAACTATTTGGCAAAAACCTTGACGAGGTCGCCGTCCGCCGCCGCGCCGTCTTCGATGCGCACGGCGATGCGCTCGGCATCGATGCCGGTCAGCATCAGCTGCTTGCGGATCAGCATGGCGCGATAATAGGCGATACGGCGGGCTTCCGTCACGCCGATGGCGGAAACGTCGGCATAGCCGCGCACCTCGATTTTCGTCGCCGCCCTGATGTTGGGAGAGGCGGTCACGACGCTGCGGAATTCCTGGGTCTTGGCTTCGTCGAGCTGCACCACGCGCTTTTCGAACGAGACCGTGAGAATTGAGCCATCGCCGGTGAGAGCGACGCCAGAGGAGTGCTTTGCAACCTCGTTGAGGGTCGCGACATCAATGCGCCGGTCCGCCTCAACCTTGCCCGGATCTTTATCCAGCGGCGAGGGTGGCGGGGCGACGCGCTTTTCGTCGTGCGGGCCGGCCAGTGGCTGCTCCGAGGCGGTGCTGCCGGCCAGGGGGCCGTCGCCCTGGACGCCATTGAGGACCGGGGAGGGCAGCTTGGTGCGCCCGGAATTGGGCGCGGCGGGCTGCGGAGCGGCATAGGAATCACCGCGCAGCGGAAACTGCGTGATCTTGTCGGTTTCCTCGCTTTCGCCTTTTTCGCGATGCTGTGCCTTGAGTGCCGCCACCAGCCGGTCGCGGATTTCCTCAAGGCTGCCGCCGCCGGAGATGTCGATCTTGGCAGCCTCAGCGATCTGCTTGACCAGCACCTTCGACACGTTCTGCGACATCGAGAAAATCACGACGCCCAGGATCATCATGATGAAGGTCAGCACCATGGTCATGGTGGTGAGCGCGTCCACAAATCCCGGCCAGTAGTTTTCTTCCTCGCCGGAGCCTCCGCCTGCCATCGATCCAACCTCGAAACGCCGTGACCCGCAGACAAACGGGCACCAGTGCCAGCATTATCCGCATTGATTGCAGAAAACGTTAATCGATTGCCCGTGGGAAAGGCTGGATTCGATCAATCAGGCGGCGGCCTGCGACAGGCGCTGCAGCACCTCGGCCTTGGGGCCATCGGCGATGATGCGGCCGTTCTCCATCCAGATCAGCCGGTCGACGAGGCCGAGCAGGGGCGCGCGATGGGTGGCGACGATGAAGGTCTTGTCGGCGATGAGGCCGCGCAGGTCCTTGACGATGCGTGCTTCCAGCGCATTGTCCATGGCCGAGGTTGGTTCGTCCATGATGAGGGTGCCGGGGTTTTCGGTGAGCAGGCGGGCGAGCGCTACCGATTGGCGCTCACCGCCCGAAAGCCGCTCGCCGCGCTGTCCCACGCGCATGCCGTAGCCCGCAGGATGGCGGGCAGCGAACTCCTTGACACCGCTGATGGCGACCGCCCGTTCAAAATCGGCGCGCTGCATGGTTTCCAGGCCAAAACAGATGTTGGCCTGCAGGGTGTCGTCGAACAACACGCTGTCCTGGCGCATGAAGCCCATCGCCCGGCGCAGCGCGCGCGGCGAGACCTGACGGGCGTCACGCTCGTCGACCAGCATCGCGCCAGCGGTCGGCTCGTGCAGGCGCAGCATAAGGCGGAGCAGGGTGCTCTTGCCGGAGCCGACGCGCCCGATCAGACCGACCTTCTCGCCCGGCCGGATGTCGAGCGTGATGTTCTCGAGCGCCGGGGCCTGTTCGCCGGGGTAGGTGAAACTGACGCCGCGGAACGACACCTGGCCGATAATCGGGGCCGCCTCGATCGCCTCGGAGGAATCGCCCGCCGCTTCCTGCGGCACGGTGAAGATCTTGCCCATGATCTGCGCCGCCGAAGCCAGCTGGTGGGCGCGATGGACATAGGACATCATCTGGCTGATCGGCGACATCATGCGCCCGATCAGCAGCACCGAGGCGGACATGGCACCGATGGTCATGGCGCCGGTCGAAATCTCGTACACGCCCAGAATCATGGCGGCGACGATGACGATCTGCGAGATCACCACCGAGGACTGGGCGGCAAAAGCGCCCTGCAGACGGTTGCGGTGGCTGGCATAGGCGGAGGCATCGACCAGCCGCTCCCAGCGCCTGAGCAGCATGCGTTCTGAGCCGGTGACCTTGACCGATTCGATCGCCCCCATCGCTTCCAGCACCGCATTGGTCTGGCTACCGACAAAACGCGAGTGTTTGCGGGCGGCATCCTCGCCCAGAACGGAATGCAGATGCAGGGCGACCAGTGCCAGCGCGCCGACGACCGGCGTCCAGGCCACCATGCCGCCGATCGAATAGATCAGCGCCACCGCCAGAATGAAGAACGGCAGATCGATGGCTATCGAGATGAGCAATGCCGGCACCACATGGCACAGCGCCTCGATCTCGCGCACGCCGTTGGCGACGCCGCCGCCGGAATTGGGCAGATCCTTCAGCTTGCCATGCACGATGCGGCTGAACATGCGGGCCTGCAGCACGGCAGCGGTGGAAAGCCCCACCGAATCCATCAGCTTGAGCCTGATGTAACGGATCGCGTAATCGGCGCCGAGCACGATGAACACGCCGAGCGACAGCGCCCACAGCGTTTCCCAGGCCAGATGCGGCACAACCCGGTCGTAAACCGCCATGGAAAACAGCGGCATCGCGAACATGAACAGGTTGGACAGGATGGTGGCGAGCACCAGCTGGGCGAGCATCGGCCGCTGGCTGGCCAGAATCTCGCGCGACACCAGGCGGAAAATGCCCATCAGGGGCTCGTTGCCGGATGCAGCCGGAGCGCCGGGATCTGCCGAGGCGTTCGCCATCTCGGCAGCAGTCTTATTGCCTTCGGGTGTTGCCGGCGGCTTGGGGCGGACGAAGAACACCACGCCGGAGACGATCTTCTGCAGGGCGCCCAACTTGACCGGCCGGGTCTCCCCGTCTGTCTGGGCAAGCAGCGTTTCCTTGTCCGGTCTGCCGGTCAGGATGTGGCTGCCGCCCTGCTTGTCGAGGGCGATGCAGGGAAAATCCTTCTCGGTAAGCGCCTTGAGCGGCTTTTCCGCATAATCGACCGTCACGCCGCGTTCATCGGCGGCGGCGGTCAGTTCTTCCGGCATCGCGACATCGCCGGGGCCGCGATGGTTCCTGTCGGAGGCGCGGCCGTTGCGGAACCAGCCGGCAGCGATGGCGCGGATATCGGCAATGAGGTTGCCGCCGGTGATCGTGGCGGGTTCCTGCTGGGGCGCCTGTTGTGCCGCCGCGGCTTCCGGATTGTCGCGTGCCTCGATCTCGCGCGCCAGCGCCTCGATCGATTCGGTCATCGCTTCGAGGGCGCGCGGCGGTGCCGCCTCGGGCTCGGCGGGCGTGAGCGTGGCGAGGGCCGAACGCACCTCGTCCGGCAGGCTTGCGGCGGGCATGGCTGGTGCCGCCGGTCGCGCCTCGATGGCGTCCGCAGAAAGTGTCGGCTCGTTCAAGGCCGGTGGCTCGTTCTGGGCTGCCAGCTCGTTCAGGGCTACCGGCACCTCGGCGGCCACGGCCGCCGTCTCCGTCGGCGCGGGGGGGCTTTCCTCAGGCACTGGATCTGCGCCGGGCGCGGCAGGGCGTTTCCAGCGATAGGCCTTGGGTTCGAGCCGGCGGCGAAATTCTTCGATGATGCTTTTCGCGTCGGACATGAGACTTCCACGGACCCGTGAGGCGACGGCGGCGCGTGCCACCATCGCGCGCCGAAACGTTAACAAATGACTAGCCGCATGGTGCGGGCGCAAACTTAACAAGCCGTAAACTTTCCTCTGGTTGGATCGGCGCATGACACAGGATTCTCGGCCCCAGAACCCGGCGGACAAGCCTTTTGAACTGCCCTATCCGCGCCAGTGCGACCGCATCGCCACGCGTTCGCAGCGAATGTTCGTTTCCACTGCCTTCGCCGGGGTGACGGCATTTCTCCTGTGGGCCAATTTCACCGAACTCGACAAGGTCACGCGCGGGTCAGGCCGCGTGATCCCGCAGCAGCAGAACCAGATCGTCCAGCATTTCGAGGGCGGTATCGTGCGCGAGATCCTGGTGAAGGAAGGCGACCGGGTGGAAAAGGGCGCGCCGCTGCTCAGGATCGAGAACTCCTTCCAGAAGGCCGAGCTGTTGCAGGCCCAGCTTGAAATCCGGGTCAAGGCGTTCCGGCTGCAGCGTCTCGATGCCGAGATCAACGATACCGAGTTTGTCATCGACCCCGACTTCAAGCGCGACCTCAGCCGCATCGCCGATACCGAGATCGGCCTTTACGAAACGCGCAAGAAGACCATCACCGAGCAGCTGGCGATTCTCGACGACCAGTACAAGCAGAAGGAAATCGAGCTTTCCGAACTCAAATCGCGCTGGAAGAACACCGGGCGCGAGCGCGAACTGGTCAACCAGCGCGTCTACAGCATGCGGCGGCTGGTGAACGTCGGGGCGGTCTCCTCCAATGAATTGCTGGAGAACGAGCGCACCCTCCAGCAGATCGAGGGGCGCATTTCAGACCTGACCCATGACATTCCAAAAACCGAGGCGGCGATGAGCGAGATCATGCGCCGCCGTTCGGAGAGCCGGCTCAGGTTCCGGGTCGAGGCAGAAAAAGAACGCTCCGACATCGAATTGCAGATTGCCAAGCTCAGGGAGACGGTCACCGCCATGCGCGATCGTTCCGAGCGCACCGAGGTGGTGGCGCCAATTTCCGGCACCGTCAACAAGCTCAATGTCAGCACCATCGGCGGGGTGGTCAAGTCGGGCGATCAGCTCGGCCAGATCGTGCCCATCGACACGTCGATCGCCGTGGAGGCGCGGCTGCAGCCGAAGGATCGCGCCGAAGTGTGGCCGGGCCAGCAGGCAGTGGTGAAAATCTCGGCCTATGATTTCTCCGTTTATGGCGGGCTGAAAGGCAAGGTGGTCGAGGTCTCGCCCGATGCCCTGCAGGACGAGAAGGGACAGCCCTATTTCCGCATCCGCCTGGAAGCGGAGGGCTCGAACTTCGGTCCGGACCGTCCGGTGGTGCCGGGCATGGTGGCCGATGTCGACATCCTGTCGGGCCGACGGACGATCATCGAAACACTGATCCGCCCGGTCAGGGCGCTGCGCGACAACGCGTTGCGGCAGTAACGGACGTCAGCCCAGCATTGCGCGCGACAAGCCTTGGATGCTAGGGCAGCCTGTCTGAACCAGTCCAGGACAGGAAGGCCCGATGCCGGCGTATCGTTCGAGAACCTCCACCCACGGCCGCAACATGGCGGGTGCGCGCGGCCTCTGGCGCGCCACCGGCATGAAGGACGGCGATTTCGGCAAGCCGATCATCGCGATTGCCAACTCTTTCACCCAGTTCGTGCCCGGCCATGTGCATCTGCACGATCTCGGCCAACTGGTGGCGCGCGAGGTGGAAAAGGCCGGCGGCGTCGCCAAGGAATTCAACACCATCGCGGTCGATGACGGCATCGCGATGGGGCATGACGGCATGCTCTATTCGCTGCCCTCGCGCGAGATCATCGCCGATTCGGTCGAGTACATGGCCAATGCCCATTGCGCCGATGCGCTGGTGTGCATTTCCAACTGCGACAAGATCACTCCCGGCATGCTGATGGCGGCGCTGCGGCTGAACATTCCGACGGTGTTTGTCTCCGGCGGGCCGATGGAGGCGGGCAAGTTCGTTGCCGAAGGCGTGACCAAGAAGGTCGATCTCATCGATGCGATGATTGCCGCCGCCGACCCCACGGTGTCGGAGGCGGCGGTGGCGGCCTATGAGCGCTCGGCCTGTCCCACCTGCGGGTCCTGCTCGGGCATGTTCACCGCCAATTCCATGAACTGTCTGGTGGAGGCGCTGGGCCTGGCGCTGCCGGGCAACGGTTCGGTGCTGGCCACCCACGCCGACCGCAAGCGCCTGTTCGTCGAGGCCGGCCATCTGATCGTCGATCTGGCGCGTCGCTATTACGAGCAGGACGATGCCAGCGTGCTGCCGCGTTCGGTCGCCAGCTTCAAGGCCTTTGAAAATGCGATGACGCTCGACATCTCGATGGGCGGCTCCACCAACACCGTGCTGCATCTGCTGGCAGCGGCCCATGAAGGGGAGATCCCGTTCTCGATGGCCGATATCGACCGGTTGTCGAGGAAAGTTCCGGTGCTGTGCAAGGTGGCCCCGTCGGTCGCCAACGTGCACATGGAGGATGTGCATCGCGCCGGCGGCATCATGAGTATTCTCGGCGAACTCGATCGTGCCGGGCTGATCCACGCCGATCTGCCCACGATCCACGCGCCGAGCCTGGGCGAAGCACTCAACCGGTGGGACATCAAGCGCACCAATTCGGAAAGTGTCCGCAAGTTCTTCTGCGCCGCGCCGGGCGGGGTGCCGTCACAGACGGCGTTCAGCCAGGAGCGGCGCTACGACAGCCTCGATCTCGACCGGGCAAAGGGAGTGATCCGGGAAGCAGCGCATGCCTATTCCAAGGATGGCGGCCTTGCGGTGCTGACCGGCAACCTTGCTCTCGACGGCTGTATCGTCAAGACCGCCGGCGTCGATGACTCGATCCTCAGCTTCACCGGTCCCGCGCGAATTTTCGAGAGCCAGGATGCGGCGGTCGACGGCATCCTCAACGGCAAGGTGAAGGCCGGCGATGTCGTGGTGGTCCGCTATGAAGGCCCGCGCGGCGGACCGGGCATGCAGGAAATGCTCTATCCGACCAGCTACCTGAAGTCGAAAGGGCTCGGCAAGGTCTGCGCGCTGGTTACGGACGGGCGGTTCTCCGGCGGCTCCTCGGGGCTGTCCATCGGCCATGTCTCGCCTGAGGCGGCGGAAGGCGGGCTGATTGGCCTTGTCGAGGAGGGCGACCGCATCGAGATCGACATTCCCGGCCGGCGGATCGAGCTTGCCGTGCCGCAAAAGGAGCTGCAGCGTCGTCGCGACGCGATGGAGGCCAAGGGCCGGGATAGCTGGAAGCCAGCGGCTCCGCGCAAGCGCAAGATCACCACGGCGCTGAAAGCCTATGCGGCGCTGACCACCAGCGCGGCGCGCGGTGCGGTGCGGGTGGTCGAATAACGGAAAGCGCCCGCGCCGTGGTGCGGGCGCCCCTCGCATCAGCTCGGCGTCGCTTCGCGAGGTCTTGAGTGATCCGCCTCCGGCGGACGCCCCTCGCATCAGCTCGGCGTCGCTTCGCTGGTTTTGAGTGGCCCGCCGCTGGCGGGCGCCCCTCGCAACGGCTCGGCGTCGCTTCGCTCCTAACCAATGGCCGCTGCAAGACTGGAGTGGCCATTGGTGGTTCCGTCCGGTCAGTGGCCGGCGCCAGCCTTGGCATGGGCGCGGGCGTGGACGATGGCATCGGCGGCCTTGCCTGACAGTTCAGCGAGGTGATCGAACGTCGCCTCGTAGCTCGCAACACCCGCCGAGGCCGAGCGCAGGTCGACAATCAGGTTGCCCATCTCGGCTTCCGGCAGCAGCGCATTGAGTTCCTCCCAACCGTCCCAGCCGATGCGGGCATCGTAGCCGAGAATCTGGCCGCGCCGGCTGGTGACGATGCTGGTGGCCCGCGACAGCGCATCGGACGGCACCGCGATCTTCACCGCCAGGATCGGCTCCAGCAGCACGGGGCCGGCGGTTTTCAGCGCTTCCTGCATGCCCAGCCGCGCGGCGAGGCGGAACGCCATGTCCGAGGAATCGACCGTGTGATAAGATCCTTCGGTCAGCGTCACATGCACATCGACCACGGAAAAGCCGAGCGGGCCTTCCTCGCAGACATCGCGACAGCCCGCCTCGATGGCCGAGAAATACTGCCGGGGGACGGTTCCCCCATGCACCGTTTCGGCGAACTGGAAGCCTTCGCCGCGCGCCAGCGGCTTGACCGTCAGCGCCACATCGCCGAACTGGCCGTGGCCGCCCGACTGCTTCTTGTGGCGGCCGCGCACGCTGACCGGATGGCGGATGGTCTCGCGGTAGGCGATCGACAGTTTATGCGTATCGACGGTCACGCCGTAACGGGCGGCGAGCCGCTCCAGCGCCACGCGCAGGTGCATCTCGCCCTGACCCATCAGGCGGGTCTCGCCCGATGCCTGATCCTGCACGAACTGCAGGGCGGGGTCCTCGTCAGTCAACTTCGTCATGGCGGTGGCGAGCTTCACGTCGTCCTTGTGATCGCGGATCGACAGCGCGAGGCCATGCACCGCCTGCGGCGGTTGCGCTTTGGCCACGGCCGGACGCGGCACGCCGCCCTTGGCGTCGCCAAACGTGCTGCCGGTCGCCACATGATCGAGGCGGCCGAAGGCGAGGGTGTCGCCTTCCTCGGCGGTGGGCTGGCGCAGGGCGGTTGTGCCGACCATGCGCGCGATCGACCCGATGCGATCCTCCTGCCCACTGGCGCCGGTAACCTTGGCATTTTCGGCAAAGCTGCCGCGCAGCACGCGCGCCAGCGTCAGCTTGCCGCCATGGGCGGTGTGGATCGAGCGCATGGAATGGGCGAGTGCCGGCCCTTCCGCCGCCACACCCAGCCGCGTGCGGGTGGCGGCGATGCCGGCGGTCTCGTGGCGCAGCGCTTTCAGAATGCGGGTGACGCCGTTGCCGCGTTCGGCCGAGCCGATGAACACCGGCACCACCAGCCCCTCGCGCAGTTCGCGCGCCAGATCGTCGAACACCTGATCGCGCGGCGGCTCGATGTCGGACAGCAGCTCCTCCATCAGCGCGTCGTCGTAATCGGCGAGCCGTTCCAGCATCGAATAGCGGGCTTCCTTCTCGCGCGGCAACTCGCCGGCCGGCACATCGACCACCACGGAGGGAGCGTGCTCGCGGTAGAGGAAGGCGCGTTCGAGTGCGAGGTCAATGAACCCGGTGGCGATGCCGTTGTTCCAGATCGGAATCTGGCGGAGCAGGAGCGGCACGCGCGAAGCCGGCTGCAGCAGCTTCAGGGTCTCGCGCACGCGCTCGGTAGCGGTGTCGATCTTGTTGAGGAACAACAGGCGCGGAATGCCGAGATCTTCAAGTTCGCGCAGGATCAACTGCAGCGCCGGCACCTTGGCGGGATTGGCCTCGCAGACCACGATCGCCGCATCGCAGAGCGGCAGCACGTTGCGCGCGTCATGGGCAAATTCCACCGAGCCCGGGCAGTCGATGAAGGTGAAGCGGTCGCCGAGATAATCCGCGGAGGCGATGTTGGCCTCGACGCTCATGCCGTGAGCGCGCGCTTCGGGGCTGGAATCACCAACGGAGGAACCGTCCTTGATTGATCCTTCCCGCGCCAGCGCGCCGGAGCGCACCAGCATGTTTTCCAACAGCGTTGTCTTGCCACTCTGGAAGGGACCGACGAGCGCGATCAGCCGCGGTCCCTTAATTCGTCCCGCGTTGGTGTTCTCCGGCATGGTGCATCTCCCCGCTTACGCAACCCGGACACCGGGTGGCTGCCTTGGTCTACGTCCTGAAACCAGGATGCTTTCACCGCTTGACGCCCGATGCAAGTGCGCTCGATCAAACAGCCATTGCATGCGGCCGATCGTCGCCGGTCCGGCACAAGCGCTTGGTGCGGCGCGCGCACAACATCGCGCAGACGGCATTGACTTTAGTCGGGGGGGCCGTTCAGATGTCCCCAGACATCATATGACGCCGGCCGCCATGGAGCCGGCAGGGAGCGACAGACATGAGCCTTATCCTGAGCAAGCGTCGGGCCTTGACCCTGGCGGCGGCTCTCGCCGCCACCACATCGCTGGCCGGCCTGGTGCCCGCCGCGGCGCAGACGCCCAAAGACACGGTGGTCATGGCCAAGCAGATTGACGACATCATCTCGCTCGATCCGGCCGAAGCCTTCGAGTTCTCCGGCGTCGAAGTCGTCACCAACATATACGACAAGCTGATCGGGGTCGATCTTGCCAAGGGCAACGCGCTGGTGGGCGATCTGGCCCAGAGCTGGACGGTGAGTGACGACAACCTCACCTACACGTTCAAGCTCCGGCCGGGGGTCAAGTTCCACTCCGGCAATCCGCTGACCGCCGCTGACGTGGTCTATTCGTTCCAGCGGGCGGTGACGCTCAACAAGCCGCCGGGGTTCATCCTCACCCAGTTCGGCTTCACCAAGGACAATGTCACCGAGAAAGTGAAGGCGGTCGATGACAGCACGGTGGTCATCACGGTGTCGAAGCCGTTCGCGCCGACCTTCTTCCTCAACTGCCTGACCTCGGGCGTTGCCTCGATCGTCGATGCCAAGACGGTGAAGGCGAACGAGAAGGATGGCGACTTCGGCAATGCCTGGCTGAAGGCCAATTCCGCCGGCTCGGGCGCCTACAGCCTGCGCGCCTGGCGCGCCAACGAGCAATATGCGCTCGAAGCCAATGGCAGCTGGTTCAAGGGCGCGCCGAAGAACAAGCGCGTCATCGTCCGCCATGTAGCCGAGCCGGCCTCGCAGCGGCTGCTGCTGGAGAAGGGCGACATCGATTACGCCCGCAACCTGCACAAGGATGCGCTGACCGCCATCAAGGCCAATGCCAACATCCAGACCACGCAGGGCGACAAGGGCTACATCCTCTATCTCGGCCTGAACACCAAGAACCCCAACTTCGCCAAGCCGGAAGTGCGCGAGGCGGTCAAATGGCTGGTCGATTATGCCGCCATCGAGAAGAACATCGTCGAGGGCACCTTCCAGCAGCACCAGAGCTTCCTGCCCAAGGGCTTCCTCGGCGCAATTACCGACAAGCCCTACAAGTTCGATCTCGCCAAGGGCAAGGAACTGCTGGCCAAGGCGGGGCTGGCGAATGGTTTCAGCGTTACGATGGACGTGCGCTCGACTGCGCCGATCTCCGACATCGCCCAGGCCATCCAGGCGAGCTGGGCGCAGGCGGGCATCAAGCTCGAACTGATCCCCGGCGACGGCAAGGCGACGCTGACCAAGTATCGCGCCCGGCAGCACGACATCTACATCGGCCAGTGGGGCCCGGATTATCTTGATCCGCACACCAATGCCGAGACTTTCGCGATCAACGTCGACAACAGCGACGATGCCAAATCCAAGACGCTGGCCTGGCGCAACGCCTGGGACATTCCGGAAATGACCAAGACGACGCAGGCCAACGTGCTCGAACGCGATGCCGACAAGCGCAAGGCCGTTTATGAACAGTTGCAGCGCGAGCACCAGAAGATCTCGCCGTTCGTCATGATGTTCCAGCAGATCGAGGTGGCGGCCTACGGCAAGCAGGTTTCGGGCTTCGTGGTCGGGCCGACCTCCGATACCAACTTCTATCACAGCATCGAGAAGAAGTGATCGCGCAACGGGGCCGGCCGCCGGCTGGCCCCGACTGACTCCGAACAGAAAAGCGATCCTAGATGGCGAATGCCACCCCCATGTTGCGGCCCGGCCGCGCCCTGCTGCGTGAGACGATCACCATTGCCGTGACCATTCTTGGTCTGCTGGCGGTGACCTTCCTGATCGCCCGGGTGATGCCGGTCGACCCGGTGCTGGCCGTCGTCGGCGACAATGCCCGGCCCGATGTCTATGAGAAGGCACGGCAGGATCTTGGCCTCGACAAACCGCTGCCGGTGCAGTTCTGGCTCTATCTGAAGAAGGTCGCGGTGGGCGATTTCGGCCGCTCCGTGCTCACCTCCAACCTCGTGCTCGACGACATCAAGCGGGTGTTCCCGGCAACGCTGGAACTGGCGACGCTGGGCACGCTGATCGGGGTTTGCCTGGGTATTCCGCTTGGCGTGCTGGCCGCGACGCGGCAGGGGCGCTGGCAGGATCAGGTGGCCCGGTTCATCGGCCTGTTCGGCTATTCGATCCCGATCTTCTGGCTGGGGCTGATGGGGCTGCTGCTGTTCTATGCCAAGCTCGGCTGGGTCGGCGGGCCGGGGCGGATCGATGTCGCCTATCAGGATTTCGTCACCCCGATCACCGGGGTGCTGCTTGTTGATTGCATGTTGCAGGGCGAGTGGGATGCATTCCGCAATGCCGTCTCGCATCTGATCCTGCCTTCCGCCGTGCTCGGGCTGTTCTCTACCGCCTATATCAGCCGGATGACGCGCTCGTTCATGATCAACGAGTTGCAGCAGCACTACGTGACCACGGCACGGGTGAAGGGGCTCAGCGAGGCGCGCGTGGTCTGGGGCCACGCTTTACGCAATGCACTGGTGCCGCTGCTGACGGTGATCGCGCTGTCCTACGCCAACCTGCTTGAAGGCTCGGTGCTGACCGAGACGGTGTTCGCCTGGCCGGGGCTGGGGCGCTACATCACCAATTCGCTGCTGAATGCCGATATGAACGCGGTGCTGGGCGGCACCATCGTGGTCGGGCTGATCTTCGTCGGCATCAACCTGCTCGCCGATTTCCTCGGTCGCGCGTTCGATCCGAGGGCACGGTCGTGAGCGGGGGATGGTGGGCCTATCTGACCTCCGAGGCACCGACCTCGCGCCGGCAGGCGCAGCTCGGCCAGTATTACCGGCAATGGCTGGCGCTGAAGCAGAACCCGCTGGCGCTGCTCGGGCTGGTCATCGTGGTGGTGCTCCTGCTGATGGCGGCCTTCGCGCCGCTGGTTGCCACGCATGATCCGATCGCCCAGGCGCTCGACCAGCGGCTGCTGCCGCCATCGGCCAAGCATTGGTTCGGCACCGATGCGCTGGGCCGCGACATCTTCTCGCGCATCGTCTACGGCACCCGGGTGACGCTGGTCATCGTGCTGCTGGTGGTGATCTCGGTGGGGCCGGTCGGGCTGATGATCGGCACGCTGTCGGGCTATTTCGGCGGTTTTGCCGATACGGTGCTGATGCGCGTCACCGACATTTTCCTTGCCTTCCCGCGGCTGGTGCTGGCGCTTGCCTTCGTCGCGGTGCTGGGGCCCGGCATCGAGAATGCGGTGATCGCGATCGCCTGCACGGCCTGGCCGCCCTATGCGCGCGTCGCCCGCGCCGAGACGCTGGTGATCCGCAATGCCGATTACATCGCGGCGGTCAGGCTGCAGGGCGCCTCGCATATGCGGATCGTGCTCAAGCATGTGGTGCCGATGTGCATTCCCTCGGTCATCGTGCGCACCACGCTCGACATGGCGGGCATTATCCTGACGGCGGCGGGACTGGGCTTTCTCGGCCTCGGCGCGCAGCCGCCGATGCCCGAATGGGGCGCGATGATCGCCACGGGGCGCGAATACATCTTCGATCAATGGTGGGTGGCGACGTTCCCTGGAATGGCGATTTGTCTGGTGGCGCTCGGGTTCAACCTGCTCGGCGACGGGTTGCGCGATGTGCTCGATGCACGGTGAGGGCCTGAGATGAACGCTGAGGCGCCGCTGATCGAGATCGAGGACCTGTCGGTGCGGTTCAACACGCCGACGCGGATCGTGCATGCGGTGCGCAGCCTGTCGCTGACGCTCGGGCGCGAGAAGCTCGCCATCGTCGGCGAGTCGGGATCGGGCAAGTCGATGACCGGGCGCGCCATTCTCGATCTCGTGCCCTGGCCGGGCGAGGTGCGCGCCAAGCGCCTGACCTTCAAGGGCGCCGATCTTCTGACAATGAACCGCAAGGCGCGTGCTGCCTTGCGCGGGCGCAACATCTCGATGGTGATGCAGGATCCGAAATTCTCGCTCAATCCGGTGATGAGCGTCGGCCGGCAGATCGCCGAAGGATACCGCGCGCACCAGAAGGTCAGCGCTGCCGAAGCGCGCGACCGCTCGCTCGCCATGCTGGAGGCCGTGCAGATCCGCGAGCCGGGACGGGTCTTTGACCTTTATCCGCACGAGGTCTCCGGCGGCATGGGTCAACGGGTGATGATCGCCATGATGCTGATCGCCGAGCCTGACGTGCTGATCGCGGATGAGCCGACCTCGGCGCTCGATGTCACGGTGCAGGCGCAGATCCTCGACATTCTCGATCGGCTGGTCAGCGAGCGCGGCATGGGGCTGATTTTCATCAGCCACGATTTGCCGCTGGTCTCCTCGTTCTGCGACCGGGTGGTGGTGATGTATGCCGGCAAGGTGGTGGAGACCTTGCAGGCCCGGGATCTTGCGCGCGGCCAGCATCCCTATACGCAAGGGCTGCTCGGCTGCCTGCCCGATCTCGACCGGCCGAAAGAGCGGCTCGCCGCGCTCAAGCGCGATGCCGCCTGGGCGGAGGCTTGACATGCATCCGGCCATCGAGGTTGCCAATCTCAACGTGCATTTCGGCTCGGCGCATGTCTTGCGCGATGTCACCTTCTCGGTGGCGCGGGGGGAGAGCTACGGACTTGTCGGCGAATCCGGATCGGGCAAGTCGACCGTGCTGCGGGCCCTGTCGGGGCTCAACAGCAACTGGCAGGGAGAGATCCGGTTCGACGGCAAGCAGCACCAGCGGCAGCCGGACAAGGCGTTCTACCGGCAGGTGCAGATGGTGTTCCAGGACCCGTTCGGCAGTCTGCATCCGCGCATGACCGTGGATGCGACGCTGATGGAGCCGCTTGCCATCCACGGCCTTGACAATCCCGACCGGCGCATCGAGAAGGCGCTGAAGGATGTGGGGCTGGAGGGGGGCTTCCGCTTCCGCTATCCGCACCAGCTTTCCGGTGGTCAGCGTCAGCGCGTCGCCATTGCGCGGGCCCTGGTGCTGGAGCCGCAGGTGCTGCTGCTCGACGAGCCGACCTCGGCGCTGGATGTGTCGATCCAGGCCGAGGTGCTGAACCTCATCCAGGATCTCAAGGCGCGGCGCGATCTGACACTGGTGCTGGTCAGTCATAATCTCGCGGTGGTCGGGCACATGTGTTCGCGCGTCGCGGTGATGAACCTGGGCCGCATTGTCGAGGAAGCGGACATCGAGGGTCTGCGCCGCAATGGCGGCAGCGATCCCTATACACGCGAGCTGCTGGCCGCCTCGCGGCGCGTCGGGCTGGCGATGGCAGAAAGCGCGTCGCTCTGAGGGTCTGGCGTGGTGGCTCACGCTGTCCGGCGCGAACTGAGCCGCCCCCAGGCCGGCCGGAAAGAACAACAGTGCTTCAGCCGCCCTTTGGCCCGCGCAGCACGAGATAGATTGCCGGGATAACCAGCACCGTCAGCATCGTCGATGAGGCGAGCCCGAACAGCAGCGAGATCGCGAGCCCCTGGAAGATCGGGTCCGTCAGTGTTGAAGGCGGTGGCAAAACCGGCCAGTGGAGCGGCGCCAAAGTGGCGCTTCAGGGCGGCGTAAAAGTCGTCCACTGGCAGGATCGTTCTTTTCGTTTTGCGGGAAGGACGGTCCGGGGATGTA